>Ga0265339_10000006_pt1 | contig 259593 bp, 227 predicted proteins | sample 4CB219metaG_FD_202085 | JGI IMG/M metagenome (GOLD analysis project Ga0265339, IMG submission 202085) | Rhizosphere microbial communities from Carex aquatilis grown in University of Washington, Seatle, WA, United States - 4-CB2-19 metaG | ecosystem: Host-associated > Plants > Roots >...
GGCCAAGTTCAGATGAACCGCAGCGGCCGGCCGCACTCCCTCCTTGTCTCAGATATCCGCCCCCTGCGCCAAGTTTTCCGCGCAACTTATGGGACGGACTACTAGCGCTTGTTGGGTGTTGGCACTCTGTCTCTCCCTCGGGGCTTGTGCCTCGTCGCCGCAACCCCGACCGCAATTGCAGCCGCAGCCCGTTGCCGCCGACAACGGACAGCCTAAAATGCAGGCAGCTCTGGTGGCCCTGCAGCAGGCCAAGGGTGAGATCGAAGCTGCCGCAGCCAACAAGGGCGGCCACCGTGCGAAGGCGCTTGGCCTGATTCAGCAGGCCATCGGCGCGGTCAACGCAGGAATGCAATATGCGGCAGCCCATCCCACCGAAGTGGGGCCGATGGAGGGCCCCGCCGCGCCTGAGCCGGTCGACGAGGTCGTACCAGAGGCAGGAAGGCAGCCGCATATGGCGAGGGGAATCATCGCTCTGCGCGAGGCGCGCAAACAACTCGTCGAGGCCAAACACGACAAGGGCGGCTTGCGCGCTCAGGCACTCGGCTTCATTCAGCAGGCGATCGTGCAGCTGCGAGAAGGCATCCGATTCGCCAATACGCACTAGATCAATTCCGTCGACTGGCGCGACCCACTGTCTTATCGGCTCCGACACCGCCAATCTCTACCAGCGAGAAGCAATGTTCGGCGTCAAGGGCGGCGCCGTAGTGCCGGGGACCGCCAAGTTGTACGAGTCTGAGCGAGGATCTAGAATGGGATCGCCTTGAAGCCAATGTCTATAGCGAAGCCTGCGGCCGTCTGTTTGCTCACCTTGCTTGGCTGCGGTCGCGGCCCGGTTTCCGCTGACGCCGGCATCTGTCCTGCACGTGCTCCTTGCGGTGGAAATGTGGTGGGCACTTGGCGATTTGGCGACCACTGTATGAGGGGCATTGGGTTTGACCCTCCCGCTGGGTTCTCTTCGCCGCTGAACTGCTCACTTGTCTGGCCGTCGTTTACGTACGCGACGAGCTTCCCTTGGACGATCACGTTCAGCGCAGATAGCACCTTTGAGGAGTTCTGGGCTGGCGTTTCGGCCGAGATGCTGCACTACCCAGCTTCGTGTCTGGCCACCGACGGCGGCGCAGGTTCGAGTTGCTCGGACATCGAGGCCGGCCTTCGGGGGTCGATACAAAGTGCATCCGATGCCGGCACGGGACCCAGCCCGTTCATAGCAGCGACCTGCGCGCTAGACAGCAACGGCGATTGCGAATGCAATCTCGCACGAACCGATACGTCGTACCATAGCAGCGGAATCTACGCGACCGTCGGCGAGGAGCTCACCATGGAAGTGACCGGCGATAGTCGCGACGCAGGTAGCGCGATCGGATCTAAAGACACCTGGGACTACTGCGTTTCAGGCAACACATTGACCCTATCAGTGGGAACAGAGGTGTCCATGGGGGCGACGAGATAGCCAGATGTGCGTTGAACGTTGGCGAGATGCTGGTGGATGGCGCCCTGCTCGGCCATCTACCGCAGGACCAAGGACATCCGCCTCACCCAGCGGTTCGCCCGACACAAGTCGATTCTGACGACGGCGGTCTATTCGCACCCAACGGATGAGGACCTCCATCGCGCGGTGGATGGGCTGACCTGCTGAAGCAAGGCGAGGACGAACACCCTCCCAATGCTGGCTACAACTAGAAGTCGAGATTCAGCAAAACTTTGTCCGAGGCATCGGCCTGGTTGACCAGCGTGGCGGTCAGGTGACCGTGCGTTTTGAAGTTCCAGTACCGCATTGGCACGGCAAGCGGTGACACGGAAGTCACGGTTAGCTGCCAGTCCCCCTGGGCTGGCTGATCCGCGTAAGCGCCGCAGCTTGCCACGGACCGCGCCAGGTAGTGCAAGTGGGCGTTCGCAGGCTCGCACGTGGCGAACTCATACCCCACGAGTTCGCAGCCGGGGTCGCAGGGCCCATGGACGGACGTGCAGACTACGCCAGGTGGAACGGGCAGGGTCACGTTGAAGTCGAGCCCGCCGCAGTTCCTCGTGGAATCATAGCTGCCCACGGTGGGAGCGCTCGCCCCCGTCCAACCCGACAGGTCGGCCGAAAGTGCATCGGCCGGGGCGCGAATCAGAAAGCCATAGGCCCCGGGAGCATTGGAGTTGCGCGGGACGGCACCGGTGTAGACTGTCGTCGTATAGAAATCCTCAAGGTACGGAGGGTCGAAGCTGACATCCTCCGGACCATTAAAGGACGTTCCCAGTCCATTGTCGCAGACCACCCCGTCGACCCTGGGTCCGTGAACCGTGCCGCCCACCGGGAAGAGGACAGAATCCAACACCTGGGTTGCACATTGAGCGAGCGGGGCTACCTCCGACGCCTGGTCAGAATCCTGTAGGGCCGGCAGGTCGACCGTGACCGCCGCGTCCTGCGTTTCAGGCGGAGAATCCGGTACCAGCCCTGTATCGTGAACGTCAGCGAAGCCACCGGAATCCGGTTGGACGAGCGAGATAGGCAATGGTACTGCGTCCTTCGAAGCCGGTCGAATATCCACATTCACACCACCGTCGCGCACGCCCGGTACGCTCATGGCATTCCTACAAGCAGTCGTCGCCGCCGGGACGGACAGAGACAGTGCAGCCCCAATATGCATCAGCAGGCGTCCAGTACGACGCCCCAGCGAACTCGATGTGCTTTCCGTCCGGCCCGCGCTCACGACGCCAGCGTAGCACCAAATGGCTCCCCATCGACCCCACCCAAGTTGGTGGGGGACGCGAGGTGGCTCCGGAGGAGAGATTCGAACTCCCGACCCGACGGTTAACAGCCGTCTGCTCTGCCGACTGAGCTACTCCGGAATGCGAAGGCGATGATTATGTTCAGACCGGCCCATCCGTCAAGCAGATCCGCAGAAAAGTTACCCGCCCGTGGCGCCCGTCGGTGCCGCCGCTTTGGGCGCAGCGGGGCTGGGCCGCCACTTGAGCAGACGTGCAGCGTTTTCGAAGTAGAGCTTGCGCAGGACCTGCTCGGAAAGGCCGATGCCGTCGATCTTCCAGCGGCCTTGAATGGGCGTCGGCGATTCGAACTGCTTGTCGCGGGTTTCGAAGTAGCGCCACGTCGACTCGAAAAAGCGTCGTTCATCGTCTAGGGTCGGCGGCAAGGCGCCGTTCGAGCCGTACATCATATCGTCCTGCGTTGGCCCGACGCCTAGGTCCGTGCCGAACAAAATGCGGTCCTGATATTTCTCGAAAAACTGCCGCATCTTGGTTGCGTCCTGGCGTCCGATCTCGGGCACCCGCGCGGCGGTGTCGAGGTAAAGGTTCGGGTACTTGTCCAGCATTTGGCCGACGTGGTCGGGGTCTTCGGGATCGTTGCCGAAGTGCACGCCAATGAAAATCGTTTTGGGATGACGAGCGACCCGCCGCTCGAACTGGGCGTAAAGCTCGGCCCACGACGCTACCGGCTCGCCGAAAAAGGACCACTCGGGATGCGCCTGCAGCTCGTCCAGCCGCTCGTTCTTCGCGTCCGCAGGCTGCCAGAAGGCTTTGGGATCGCCGGTGTGGATGGCGACGGGCATGCCCAGCTTGCCGGCTTCTTCGAAAAGCGGATCCAGCTTGGGGTCGTCGACCGGCAAGAGGTGCTCGCCGTCGGGAGCCGGGTAACCCAGTCCCAACCCTTTGGGAATCTTGAGGCCGATGGCACCCATATCCTTGGCCACGCTCAGCTCTTCCGCAAGTGCCATCCCGTAGTCGGCCGGCCGGGTACGTACTGCGCGCACGAAATTCACGTTGGTGAAAACAGCAATGCGGCCGCCCGACGCGCGCGCCATCTCGAGTTGGCGCTCCAGCATGTGCTTGGGAGGACCGGGAACCATGCCCGACAGGTTGACCATGCCATCAATGCCCCACGCGTCCATGATGGCCAGGGCTCGCTCAAGGCCCATCGGGCCAATGTGCGTGTGGGTGTCGATGCGCGGGAGACGCGGGCGTCTCGCCACCGCAGCGGCACCCTGGCGCGCATCCGATGCTGTCCTGCCGCCGGACCCAAGTCGATTGCAGCCGGTCCCCGGCGCGAGCAGGAGACCCGCCAACGCCGCGGTCGCAGCGGCCTGCGTGAATCTCCCGCGAACCGGGCCGCTCATGAAAAGGCTACTCCTTCGCCTTCTTGGGCGCCGGTTCGTCGAAGTTGGGCACCGGCTTGAAAAGCGCTGGCTTCTCCTCGGGCGGCGAGGCCGGCTTGACAGGCTCTGCCTTGGGCGCTGGCTTGGTGTCGTCGGCTTTGGGCGACTCGAGAGCTTTGACGGCCTTTTCACCCGCGGGTTCGGCGGATTTCGCGCTGTCAGCGACGCTCGCCTTCTTCAGGGTCACGTTGACCATCAGAATTCGCTCGTTTCCCTTCTTGACCCAATTGTCGGATGGTCCCAACAAACGCTCGTGCGACTCGTATCCTTGCTTGCGAACCGTAATCGCGTAGGCCTTCTTGGGATCCAGGATGCGCCGCTCGCAGGGCGTACGGGCATAGTATTCGCCGTCGATAAGCACCTCGGCGCTGATGGGTGACGACCGAAATACCAGGCGGTAGATCTCCTCGTCGTCGGCTGCCGCCTTTTCCGCGGCGGAGGCCTTGACTGCCCTACCCTTGCTGGTTGGCTTACTCGACGCTTCCGGTTCGGACTTGGCGGCAGGCTTCTCCTTGTTCGTCTCTTCGCTCGCCTTCTCCGCACCCTTCTCGGCGCTGTCGGCAATCCTCTTTTCCGGCTCGGCCTTTTCAGTCGCCGCGACCTTTGCCTCGGCCGCAGGCACCGGCTTTGCCGGCTCGTCCGCAGCGGGCTTGCTGGGCTGCGCGGACGGCGGCGGCACAGGCGCTGGCGACGGAGCGATCGGCTTCGCTAAAGTCGCAACCGGCGTCGGCGACACCGGGGCCGATTTCCACGGTCGAGACTTCGCCAAGTACACCGCTGCGAACGCAGCCACGGCAGCGAGCGCGCCGATGATCGCCACCTTCTTACCGGATCCCTTCGACCGCAACGAGGGCATGCCATCTTGGCTTGCCGGACGATCCGCGAGGGATGAACCCAAATGGAACGGCTCAGGCGCGGCGAACTTAGCGGCATCAGCCTGAGCCTCGGCTGCCATGGGCCGCCCCGCCTCGGGCGCGGAGGCGACTTCTTCCGTTCTCTCCGGCGCAGTCTCTTCGAGGGGTGCGCCAGCCGAGACCTCTTCGAGAAATTCCGACGAGGCCCCGTTCGCCGCCGGCGCGCGCTCTTCGGAATTACCGAGCTCCAAGAGCGAGGCGAAGCCAGCACTCTTACGCTCGCCGGAGCGTGGCTTGGCGGCAGGGCTGTCCACCGAAAGCGGCGCCTCAGCCGCCGCTTCGAACGCACCCGCCGGCGGAGGTGCGCTCTTGGTGGTGGGCAACACGGCGTCCGTATTGAAATCGTCGAGGAGCTTGTTCGGAACGGCCTCTTCCGCGGTCCTGCCAAGAGGGTTGTCACCCGCCCCTGCCGAGTTGGCGACATCCTTCAAGTAATAGTCGAAGGGTTTGGCGCTAATCTCAGTCTTTCCGCCATCAAATTCGTCGTCATCGTCCTCGATTGGAGCCGCCTTATGCGGCGGCAGCACAAACGGAAGTGCCGCCGGATTCACCACCGCGGCGGGCGCCGGCCGAGTGGTCGCCAAGTTCACGGGCGCGACCACGGCCGCGGCCTTTTCGACCTCGATCTTTGCAGTCTCGGTCTTATCCGTTTCGGGCTCGACTGACGGCTTGGTGGCGGGCACGACAGAGGCCGTGGCCGGATAGGGCGTGCTGGGTGCCTTGCCGTCCTTACGCGCCTTTTCGGCCAGAATAGCCTGATGCGTATGCTGGCTTTCGGGCACCAGCTTGTCGAAGCGAAGCCCCATGCCCGGAACGTTGTTCGGGCGGCCGGGATCGTTTTCGCGCACCCAAGCAACGGTTCCGGTTCCGGTCAAAAGCGGAGCGCCATCGGCGAGCGCGAACTCGAACTGCAAGGTGGTGCCCACCTCGATGGGTTGCTTCGTACGAATGAAGATTCCGCCCGGGCTTACGTCCACGCCATAGCGGTTGATAAAGTCGTCGAGGGACGCGCTCTTGAACTTGATGCGTAGTGTGATCGCGCTGCTTTCCGTGCTTGACGGCTGGTCCATGTCGGTTTTCCCTTGGGCCTAAGCGTTTCGAGGTTACGCCCGGAGTGCTATTCCTTCAAATCTTGATTCGATGCGAGCATGCGAGCAGGTCGTGCCGGGGGGCGAAATATGCATAGGCTCGCCGCCAGCGTGGGATTCTTCGGGATGTTCTTTGCAGGCGCTGCGGGCGTCGCACAGGCAACAGACAGCCCATCTCCCTCATTGTTACACGTAAGGCATGCTGCTGTCGCTTCCGATTCGCAGGTTGCGTCGGAGGCCGGCGCAGAAATCCTGCGGGCCGGCGGTAACGCGGTCGATGCGGCCTGCGCGACGGCGCTCGCCTTGGGGGTGGTCGACCCGTTTGCTTCAGGTCTTGGCGGCGGTGGTTTCGCCTTGGTCTACCTCGCGCGAGCGAACAAAACCGTGGCGCTCGACTTTCGTGAAACAGCGCCATCGGGCCTGACCCAAGAGAAGTTGGGTCCGACCGGGATTCCACCACAGAGCGCGCTTTCTGTCGGTATCCCGGGTGAGCCACGCGGTCTTGCCGAAATCGTCCGCCGGTACGGAGCCCTTCCCTTCTCCCGCTGTGTCGAGCCAGCCCTGCGCCTTTCGCGCGGCTTTGTCGTATCGCCGTGGCTGGCTAGCCAAGTGCACGAAGAGATCGAAGGCCATCCGGCCTCCGGCGCGAAGCTGATCGGGGCGATTTTTTCCATCGACGAAAAGAGCGCGATCAGGCTACGGGCCGGCGACCGCGTTTCACGCCCTGCCCTTACCGCGACCTTGCAGCGCCTGCGCGACCAGGGCGCTGACGCCTTCTACCGGGGCCCGATTGCCGACGCGATCGTCCGCACCGTGGCCGAGGCCGGCGGCGTCCTTTCAGCGGCAGATCTGCGCGACTACCACACGGTCGAGCGTGAGCCGCTGCGCACCGTCTTCCTCGGCCATCGTATTTTGACGATGCCTCCGCCGTCGGCCGGTGGAGTCATCCTGGTCGAGGCGCTCGGAACGCTTGCGGCGCACGTGAACGAATGGAACCGCACGGCCGGCCCAGTGCAACCGGAACACCTGCACGCGGTCGCCGAAGCGCTGAAACATGGCTTCGCAGATCGCGCGCAGTTCCTAGGAGATCCAGCGTTCTCTCATGTTCCACTTGAACATCTTCTGGACCCGGCCTACCACGCCACCCTGCGCATCGACCCGGACCATGTGCTCGCCCATCATGCGTATGGCAGCGGCCTTTCGACGGTACCGCAACCGGCGCGTGACGCAGGTACGGCGCACCTCTCGGTGATCGACCAGAAGGGCAACGCGGTCGCGCTCACCACGACCATCAATCTAGGATTCGGCGCTCGCCTGGTCGCCGCGGGTGTCGTCCTCAACGATGAGATGGACGACTTCGCCCCCGCGCCGCATGCGCCGGACGTCTTCGCCCTGTCGAGCGGCGAGGGCAATCGACCCGCACCGGGCAAACGGCCGGTCTCGTCCATGTCCCCGACCATCGTGCTCGGCAGCCACGGCGTCGAAGCCGTACTCGGTGCAGCCGGTGGGCCGCGCATCGTTTCGGCAACCCTGCAAGTGCTACTCGACATTCTGGTGTTCGGACTTTCGCCCGGCCAGGCGGTGGCGCTCCCGCGTATCCACCATCAGTGGGAACCCGACGTTCTCGATTACGAAGACGGGCTTCCGGAAGCCGTGTTACAGGCGCTGAAGCGCAAGGGCCAAGAGCCTCGCCTGCACCCGGGAATCGGAAAGGTGAACCTGATTGTGCGGTCCTCGAACGGTCTCGACGCAGCTTCGGATCCGCACTCTGGCGGACGCCCGGCCGGGCTGTGAAAAATTCGACGCCCAACGAATGCAAAAGAAATGCTTCCTTCGTTGACGGCCGAGTCCGCTCAAGTGTAGGGTTTGCCCCCGAAACTCATGACCACGACCATGCCAAACCCAATGTCCGGCGAGCTTGGCAGCGCCCAACCGGCGACCACCCTGCTCGGCAAGGGCAGCGAGTTCGAAGGCAAGCTTTCGTTCGAAGGCACGGTGCGCGTCGATGGCAAGCTGACCGGTGAGATTTTTACCGATGACGTGCTCATCGTCGGCGAGGGAGCCGAGGTCAATGCCGAGGTGACGGTCGGCTCGATCGTCATCCAGGGAACAGTACGCGGCAACATCACGGCGAAGCGCTCGGTCGAGATTCACAGCCCCGGGCGTGTCAAAGGCAACATCAACACGCCGTCGCTCTTCATTGAAAAGGGCGTCGTCTTCGATGGACAGTGCCAGATGGATGCGAGCGGTGCCGCCGACATGCCGCCACCATCCCGCCATGGCAAAAAGTCCGCGAGCAGCGCCCCGAGCTCGAACGGCGGCAGCTCGAACAGCTCCAGCAGCACGTAGCCGAGGTGGAACCGAAGTGCATCTGTTTCTGACTCACTTGCAAGCAACCACGACACTACTTGCTACCGCCCCCCGAGCCGAGGAGAGCCAGCTTCTCGACATCGATGGCAGCGTGGTCGTGATGCTGGGCATTTTTCTGGTTCTGCTCCTGATTCTGTGGCGCTTCTTGTGGCGGCCCTACCTGCGGGTGCGCGACGAGCGCGTGGCGCGCACGGAAGGTGCCCGCGAGAAAGCGACCCAGCTCGAAGCGGATGCGGCAGCACGAATGGCGAAGGTCGAAGGTGCTTTGACCGACGCCCGGCGAGCCGCGCTCGCCGAGATGGCCAAGCTTCGCCAAGAGGCGCAGGCGCGCGAGCAACAGGTCGTCGCCGAAGCGCAGGACGCCGCCCGCAAGATGCTCGTCGAGGCGCGCGCCAAGCTGGACGTCGCCGTGGCAAGTGAAAAGGCCAATTTGCGCGAGCAGACCGCGCTTCTCGGGCGCCAGATCGCCGAGAAGGCCCTCGGCCGAAGCGTGACATCATGAAGAAGGCCTTTCTGACTAGCCTGGCGCTCGCGGTCCTCGTTTGCTTGGGACCGAGCTCGGCACGCGCCGAGGAGCCGAACGCAGCTCCCGCGGCCGCGGAGGCCCCGGCAGGTCTCGACAGTGGCACCCCGCCCGCGCTCGGCACTGTTCACGAGCCAGCGCTCGGCGAGCACGGTGGCGCAGCACCGACCGGTCACCAAGAGCGCGACCGAGGCGTTGGAGAGGAAGCCGAACACCCGTCCGAGAGCGGCGCCGAGCCCAGCGCTTTCAGCAACAAGACCTTTGCGCTGCAGCTGATCAACTTCGGCGTCTTGCTCTTCCTTCTCATCTGGTTCGGGGGACGCGCGATGAACAAATCCCTGCGCGCCAAGCACGATCAGCTCAAGGCGGAAATCGGCGCCGCCACCCGCCAGCGCGACGAAGCGCAGCACGCCTACGAGGCGCAAGAGCAGCGGGTCGCCGGCATAGAGAAGGAGCTAGCGACCTTGCGCTCCGCGGTCCGCGCGGAAGCGGAGCGCGAGCAAGCCGCTCTACTCGCCAGCGCCCAAGAACGCGCCCGCAAGATTCAAGACGAGATGCGCTTCCAGCTCGACCAGCAGGTCAAAGACGCCGAGGCCATTCTGCGCGCCGAGGTGGCGAGCGCTTCGGTGAAGCTCGCCGAGGAGTTGGTGCGCAAATCCGTGAGCGCCGACGACGAGCGCCGCTTGGCGCGTGAGTTCGTCGCGGGCGTCGACGGGCCGCAAAACTCGCAAGGGTCAAACGAGGGGGTGCGCTGATGGCCGCGCTGTCGGGATCCGTCGCTCGCCGTTACGCCAAGGCGATCTTCGCCATCGGCGTCGACAAGGGAATCTTCGAGCTCATCGGTCGTCAGCTCAGCGAGCTGGCTGAGCTGTGGAACGAGTCGCAGGCCCTGCGCCAGACGCTCGAAAACCCCATTTTCAAGCTCGCGCAAAAGCGCGCGGTTTTGCAGGGGCTGATGCCGCGCGTGGCGCCGGCGCGCCAGCTGCAAAGCCTGGCCCTGCTTCTGCTCGAACGCGGCCGCATTTCGAGCTTGCCGATGATTGCCCGTGCCTACGAAGAAATGTGCGACGAAAAGCTCGGACGCGTGCGCGCGCGGGTCGTGTCGGCCAAACCGCTCGACATCGCCAGCGAGACCGAGATTCGCAAGAGTCTCGAAAAGCGGACCGGCAAGAAAGTTGTGATGACCACCGAGGTCGATCCTAGCCTTATCGGCGGGGTCGTCGCTCATGTGGCGGGACTCGTGATCGATGGTAGCGTCGTCGCCCGGCTCGCCGACATCAAGAACCGCCTTCTCAACTAGACCCCGAGTCGAAGAAATCGAAGGAAACAAGATGCAGATTCGCGCTGAAGAAATTAGTCAGATCATCCGCAAGGAGATCGAGGGCTTCGACCAGAAGGTTGCGGTGGCCGAGACCGGCACCGTGCTTGAGACCGGTGACGGCATCGCGCGTGTCTACGGCCTCGAAAACGCCATGGCGGGCGAGCTGCTCGACTTCGGCAAGAACGTGGTCGGCTTGGTGCTGAACCTCGAAGAGGACAACGTCGGCGTCGCTCTCCTCGGCGACTTCGAAGCGATTCGCGAAGGCGACGTGGTCAAACGGACCGGCAAGATCGCGCAGGTTCCGGTCGGCGACGCGCTCATCGGTCGCGTGGTCAACGCGCTCGGCGTGCCCATCGACGGCAAAGGCCCGATCGAGACCAAGGAATCGCGCAAGATCGAAATCAAAGCGCCCGGCATCATCGCGCGCAAGTCGGTCCACGAGCCGGTGCAGACCGGCATCAAGGCCATCGACTCGACCATTCCCATCGGCCGCGGCCAGCGCGAGCTGATCATCGGCGACCGCCAGACCGGCAAAACGGCCATCGCGGTCGACACCATCATCAATCAGAAGGGCCAGAACATGTACTGCTTCTACGTGGCCATCGGCCAGAAGCAGTCCACCGTGGCCTCGGTGGTCGATAAGCTGCGCGAGCACGGCGCCATGGAGTACACGACCGTCGTTTCGGCGACGGCATCGGACGCCGCGCCCTTGCAGTTCCTGGCGCCTTACACCGGCGTCACCATGGGCGAGTACTACCGCGACAGCGGCCGCCACGCGCTCATCATCTACGACGATTTGTCGAAGCAAGCGGTGGCGTACCGCCAACTGTCGCTGCTGCTCCGTCGCCCGCCGGGACGCGAAGCCTTCCCGGGCGACGTCTTCTACCTTCACTCCCGCTTGCTCGAGCGCGCCGCCAAGCTGTCCGACGCCAAGGGCGCCGGATCGCTCACCGCCCTGCCCGTCATCGAGACCCAGGCCGGTGACGTGTCGGCGTACATTCCGACCAACGTCATCTCCATCACCGACGGTCAGATCTTCCTCGAAGGCGACTTGTTCTTCTCCGGCCAGCGCCCGGCCTTGAACGTCGGCATCTCGGTCAGCCGCGTCGGTGGCGCGGCCCAGATTGCGGCCATGAAGAAGGTCGCCGGCAAGCTCCGCTTGGAGCTGGCGCAGTACCGCGCCCTCGCCGCCTTCGCACAATTCGGCTCCGACCTCGACAAGGCGACCCAGCAGCAGCTCGCCCGCGGCGCACGCATCACGGAGCTGCTCAAGCAAGGTCAGTACGTTCCGCTGCCGGTGGAAAAGCAAATCCTGATTCTGTTTGCCGCGACCAACGGCTTCGTCGACCAGTACCCGGTCGAGATACTCGGCCGCTACGAGAAAGAGCTGTACCAGTTCGTCGACACCGCCAAGCGCGACGTCATGACCGAAATCGCGCAGAAGGGCACCGACGGCAAAGCCTACGACGGCTTGGCAGAAAAGATGCGCGCTGTGCTGACCGACTTCGCCAAGATCTTCAACCCGCAGGCCAAGTAACAGGACGACAAGGAATGCCCTCACTCAAGGCAGTCCGGCTTCGGATTGCGTCGGTCAAATCGACGCAGAAGATCACCAGCGCCATGAAAATGGTGGCTGCCGCGAAGCTTCGCCGCAGCCAGGACGCCATCATCGCTGCTCGCCCGTATGCCAAGACCATGGCCGACATCACGGCCGAAGTGGCGGCGCGCGCGGGGGCCGACGCGCATCCACTTCTCGAACGGCGTGGCGGCAGGCGCATCGCCCTCATCGCGATTACCTCGGACCGCGGGCTGTGCGGTGGCTTCAACTCGAACCTGTGCCGAACGGCTCAGCGCTATGCCGACGAGAAGACCTCGGCGGGGGCTGTCGACGAGTGCCGCTTCGAGGTGGTCGGGCGCAAGGGGCGAGACTATTTTCGCCGCCGCAAGCTCAACATCACCCGCGATTTTCCTGGCGCCGCAGGAGACAGCACCGTGGCGCGCTCGAAAGAGCTGGCGAGCGTGGCGACGGAAGAGTTTTTGAAGGGCACGGTCGATGAGGTCTGGCTGGTCTACAACCAGTTCCGCTCCGTCATCTCGCAAAAGCCCGTCGTCGAGCAACTGCTTCCAGTCGCACCGGCCACCTCGGGCGGCGATACCAGCGCGGAATGCCTCTTCGAACCGGGCAAGGGCGAAATTCTCGACTACATCCTTCCGCTTTACATCGAGACGCAAATCCATCGCGCGCTTCTCGAATCCATCGCTTCCGAATTCGGCGCTCGCATGACGGCGATGGAAAACGCCACCAAGAGCGCTAGGGAAATGATCGACCGACTGACCCTGCAGTACAACCGCGCCCGCCAAGCTTCCATCACCAAGGAGTTGATGGAAATCGTCGGCGGCGCAGAGGCACTCAAAGGCTAGCCGAGGCCCCGAGGAAGACCCCAGAGGTTTGAAACTATGAGCACAAGCACAGAGCAAGGAAGAATCGTTCAGGTCATTGGACCAGTCGTGGACGTCGAATTCGGCGGTGCCGATCTGCCCGAGATCTACACCGCACTCTCGATCACCAACCCGTCCATCGACGACCAGGCCGACAACCTCATCGTCGAAGTCGCCCAGCACCTCGGTGAACGCACCGTTCGCTGCGTCGCCATGGACACGACCGACGGTCTCGTGCGCGGCATGCCGGTGAAGAACACTGGCGCGCCCATCAGCATGCCAGTCGGTAAGGAAGTGCTCGGCCGCATCGTCAACGTCATCGGCAAGCCGGTGGACGAGCGCGGCCCTCTCGGCGCCAAGAAGTTCATGCCCATCCACCGCTCGGCGCCGAAGTTCGTCGACCAGTCGGTGAAGATCGAAATGTTCGAGACCGGCATCAAGGTGGTCGACTTGCTCGCTCCGTATCGCCGCGGCGGCAAGATCGGCCTCTTCGGCGGCGCTGGCGTCGGCAAGACCGTCGTCATCCTCGAGCTCATCAACAACGTCGCCAAGAAGCACGGCGGTTACTCGGTGTTCGCTGGGGTCGGCGAGCGTACCCGCGAGGGCCGCGACCTCTACGACGAAATGACCCACTCGAAGCTGTCCACCGGCGAGCCTGTCATTTCGAAAGCGGCGTTGATTTACGGCCAGATGAACGAGCCGCCGGGAGCCCGCCAGCGCGTGGGCCTGTCGGCCCTTACCGTCGCTGAATACTTCCGCGATGAAGAAGGTCAGGACGTCATGCTCTTCATCGACAACATCTTCCGCTTCACGCAGGCTGGCTCGGAAGTGTCGGCGCTCCTCGGTCGCATTCCTTCGGCCGTCGGCTATCAGCCGACGCTGTCGACCGAGATGGGCATTCTGCAAGAGCGCATCACTTCGACCAACAAGGGTTCGATCACGTCGGTGCAAGCCATCTACGTGCCCGCCGACGACTTGACCGACCCGGCGCCGGCCACCGCTTTCGCACACCTCGATGCAACCACGGTTCTTTCCCGCGACATTGCGTCGCTCGGTATCTATCCGGCGGTCGATCCGCTCGACTCGACATCGACCATTCTGTCCCCCGACGTGGTGGGAGCGGAGCACTACGCGGTCGCGCGCCAGGTGCAGAAGATCCTCCAGCGCTACAAGGAGCTGCAGGATATCATCGCAATTCTCGGTATGGACGAGCTTTCGGAAGACGACAAGCTGACCGTGTCGCGCGCCCGCAAGATCCAGCGTTTCCTGTCGCAGCCGTTCCACGTCGCCGAGACGTTCACCGGCCAGCAAGGCAAGTACGTCGAGATCAAGGATACTGTGCGTGGCTTCAAAGAGATCATCGACGGCAAGTGCGACGACATTCCCGAGCAGGCGTTCTTCATGATGGGTGGCATCGACGACGTGCGCGCCCGCGCCGAGAAGATGGCCAAAGAAGGCTAAGACGGACTCTCCATGCATCTGACCGTCACGACTCCACGCGGTTACCTGGTCCAGGCCGAGGTCGACGAGATCACGGCCCCAGGTGCGCTTGGTGAATTCGGCATTTTGCCGGGTCACATTCCGTTCATGTCGGTCCTGAAGCCGGGCGTGCTCAGCTACCGCGGCAAAGACGGCCTCAAGCAGTTGGCGGTAGGCGACGGCATTTTGCAGGTCGCGCGAGTGAGCGACGGCGACAAGATTGAGGTCCTGGTCAACCGTGGCGAGCACGGCAAGGACGTCGACCGCCAAGCTGCCGAGCGCGAGCTCGGCGCCGCCGACGCGGAGCTGGCGAAGTCGAAGGCCGAATCCTTGGCCGAGCTCAAGCCGCTGCAAGACCGCCGCGCGTGGGCCGCCGCGCAAGTCGACGCTTCGAACCGTACGAACGCGCATTGATTCGAAGCGCGGCCAGGGATGCCGCTCGTCGTCCGGCTAGAGTAACGACGTAACGACTCCACGTCGAGAGCGCTACGGAAGCTAAACGCTCGCATGCCCTGCGCGTGGAGTTTACGCAACTCCGTAGCAGATCGGTGTTGGCGCAGATCCTGCGGCAGTCACCATCGAGACTCTATGCGAACCATCGAGATTCACGGACCGGCTCCGAACGACATCAGGCTCGTCGATCGACCCGAGCCACAACCTGGACCGGGTGAAGTGCAAGTGCGGTTGCGAGCTGCCACGCTCAACTATCGGGACCTAGCGATGCCGCAAGCACACGGCCCCTCCCCCGTCCGTCCCCCGTATGTCCCGCTTTCTTGCGGCTGTGGCGTGGTCACCGCCGTCGGCCACCAGGTGACGCGTATACGCGTCGGTGACCGCGTCGCTCCGACCTTCTTTCGCACGCCTGCGGAAGAGTCGCCGACGCATTTTGGAAGTGCGCTCGGAGGCCCGCTCGATGGAGTCGCGCGTGAGGTCGGATGCTTTCCACAGTTCGGCGTCGTCAAGATTCCCGACGGCCTCAGCGACCTCGAGGCCGCCACCTTGCCGTGCGCCGGGCTTACCGCGTGGAATGCGCTGTTTTGTACCCGCAGCACCAAGCCTGGCGATGTCGTCTTGTTGCTCGGGACCGGTGGAGTGTCGATGGCCGCACTTCAGTTTGCGAAATCCGTCGCCGCCACCGTCATCGTCACGTCGTCGTCCGACACGAAGCTGGCGCGCGCCGCTGCGCTGGGTGCTGACTACATCATCAATTATCGCGAGACGCCCGCGTGGGGCGCAAGAGTCCGCGAGCTCACCGGCGGTCGAGGTGCCGACGTCGTCCTAGAAGTAGGCGGCACCGGTACCATCGAACAGTCCATCGCAGCTCTGCGACGGGGCGGCGATATCGCCAGCATCGGCCTTCTAGCCGGTGAGGTTGTCGCACAGATCGACGAGACCAAGGTCAAAGCCAAGCTCCACCTCATCCGGGTTGGCAGCCGCTTTGAATTCGAAGACATGCTCCGCGGAATTATTTCGGCGTCTCTTCGGCCGGTCGTCGATCACGTGTTTCCTCTTGAACAACTGGTCCAAGCCATGGAGTGCCTTCGCGCAGGTCGTATGGTCGGCAAGATCGGAATCGCAATCGGCTGCTAGGGCAAAACCCCGAGCGATGCGAGCAGCGCTTTGATTTCGGGAAGGCGCCTTTGCAGCTCGTCGCGATCTTTGACGGGCAGGAAACGTCCCTCGATTCCGTGCCGCTCGACCGCCAAGAATTGCGTCGGCAAAAATGCCGTGACTTGGCCGAGCAAGCGTTCTGCTTGGATGGTCTCGGCACCGTCGACTTTGCGGCGCACGGGAAACCATTCCAAATCGAACTCCTGATCGATGGCGGCGGCGTCGAACACGAAGGTGTTGGTGTTGAAGAATGGGACCTGATCACCATCGAAGTCGGCCGGCAGGCGAAATTCCTCGACGATTTGCAGATGGCCGCCCACGCGCGCCGGAATGCCGCCGCGGTCGCCCTTTTCTTTGCGCACCACTTCGACGGTGACGCTCTTGCCGCCCCGCAGGTGCGCGCCCACGACGCGCGGATCGAGCGACGCCGCGAGGTTGTCGACGTTCGACACCATCAGCACGCGTCCACCGGCGCGGCGAAAACGGTCCACTGTTCCCGACGCGCGAAGCGCGGGCAGCAAATCGCCATGGCCGGTCGCGCACAGAGAGGGTATGCCGGAACCATCGCGAAAGATCTCGCCGGTCCCGGTCAAGCGCATGGTCACCGACTGCTCGACGATCTCGATAGGAGTCTTGGGGTGAGCAAGCGCGCTGGTCGCTCGACGAAGCTCTTCGCTGGTGGCGAAGCTGGCCATCAGAAAGATCGGAATGGCGCTGCCACTGTCGCTCGCCACCTTCTGGATATCGGCCAGCTTGAGTCGCAGGAAGGTTCCGCCGGGTACCACCTCGACCACCGCCTTCACCACCCCGCCGAAGCGCGTGGCCATACCGCCGGCCAGCACCACCACGCCAACCTCGCCGCTTGCCAGCGCCGCCTCTCCCAGCGCCGCCAGCGCTTTACCGTCGGCCGAATCACGCCTCGGCAGCGACACGAGGTCGCCCTCCTCGGGCACGGTTACGACCTCCCTCAGCCGGTTGTCGGAAGCGCTCTGGGCAAGCTGGCGGCGTAGGGTTTCGAGGACCTGCGGCTCGAAACGAAATCGCTGCAGAATCGAATCGGTAGTCTGGTCGAGCATCATGGTCCGCCTATTCGGATGTTCGGTAGTCACGTAAGTTGCGAAACACTGGCACCGTCGTCAAGCCGTGGACTTGGCGGGAATCTGCGCCATCGCATGTTCCGCCACAGCAACAATCGTGAGACTTGGATTGGCGCCCAGGTTGGAAGGAATGGCGGCCCCATCCACGACCCAAAGACCGGGATGCCCGAAGACACGGCAGGCACCGTCCACCACGCCCTCTTCTGGCGACGCGGCCATGCGAGCGCCGCCCAAAATATGGGCCGTGATGGGAACTCCGAGAAGGACTTCGTTGACGGCGTTGAGTGGAAAACCATCCATGCGCTCGGCAACGAAGGCCGCGACCTGGTTGGCGATCGGCAGATACGTTGGAATGGGCGCGGCACCCTGCGTACGCCGCGAGCGCAGACTGCGCCCGAGAAGCCAGCGGCGCTTCCGCATCAAGGTCAGAGCATTGTCGAGCGACTGCATGACGAGGACCACGACGGTGCGCTTAGCCCAGCCAAATGGAATCAGGTTGCGCAGGAAATCCAGGGGGTGTCGCAAACCCGCGAGTAGCCAGCGCACGGCGCGCGGAAGCTTGCCGCCGCCCGGAGCCGCCAGCGTACCGAGGAGCCCCATCACGTCGGATCCCGCCGGGTAGCGCACCACTTGGATATGCGTATCCCGATCCGTCTGCACGTCGCTGGCGATGGCCAACCCCTGCGAATGGTCCACGCGCCGCGTGCGACTACGAGCGCCGCAGAGAATTTCGCTGTTGGTACGCGTGAACTTGCCCAGGGCCGGCGAAAGGTGGGGCAAGCCACCGCGCTCCTGGCTGGCCAAGAGCAGGTCCACGCTGCCCAGCGCGCCCGCGGCGAGAACGACCTGCCGCGATCGAAAGATGCGTCGCCGGGCACCGCCCGTGGAATGAACCGTGTGCACGACGAAGGACGGGTTGCCGCTTTCGCTGTTGTCCTCGATGAATGTCACGCGCGTTTCAGGTAGCACCTTCACCCCGAGCCGCTCGGCCAGAAACAGATAATTCTTGTCGAGCGTGTTCTTGGCGTTGTGGCGACAGCCTACCATGCAGCCGCCGCACAGACGGCACCCGGCCCGCGCAGGCCCCCTGCCGCCGAAATAGGGATCGGGCACCTCGTCCTGACCAGCGCCAAAGAAGACGCCGACCTCGGGTTGGGTAAACGCCGCGTGCGGGCCCAGCGACTGGGCGAACGCCCGCAAATGCTCCTCGGCGGGCCATGTCGCTGGCGGCGGCACAGCTCCGAGCATACGCCGAGCCGTCGCGTAGTGCGGCGCCAGCGTCTCGCGCGTTTCGGGGCCGTCCGGCCATCCCTGCCGGAATGCCTCCGCGGGCGGCACGATGAGCGTGTTGGCATACACCAAGGAGCCACCTCCCACGCCGGCGCCGCCGAGCACCAGAACGTCGCCCAGCCAGTCGAGCCGCTGAATGCCGTGGCAACCGAGACGCGGCAGCCAGAGGGACTTGCGAACATTCCAATTGCTCGTCGGGAAATCCTGCGACCGCCAGCGCTTGCCTTCTTCGATGACCAGCACGCCGTAGCCCTTCTCCGCCAAGCGCAAGGCCGAGACGCTCCCGCCAAAGCCCGAGCCGACCACGATAAAGTCAACGGCCGCACCTTCGGAACCCGGGTCACTGGCGATCTGGGAGCTCATCGGTAAAAGACCTTGAGAAGGCTGCGCAATAGCTTCAGCACCGAGTTGCGATAGGGAAACGCAAGGTTTCTCCGCACCACGCCGCCCACCAGTCCCATGCCGGGACGGTCTTCGACGATGCTTTGCGGGACACAGAACTGCCGTAGGGTTTCGCTGCCGTGACGAAAGCCGACGCCGCTCGCTTTCCACCCGCCGAGCGGCGCTGCCACGAGAAAGTAGTTCGCCAGCACATCGTTGATGCACACGCTTCCACATTGCAGTCGGCGGGCCAACGCCAGAGCACGACGACCGTCGCCCGACCAGATGCTTCCTGAAAGGCCGAGATGCGAGGCATTTGCCAAAGCGAGGGCCTCTTCGGCATCCTTCACGCGAAGGATCGGCAATACCGGACCGAACGTCTCCTCGTTTGCCACCCGTGCCTGCGGCGAAACGGCGTCGAGCACGGTGGGAGCGAAAAGACGCTGGTTTCCTTCTGCCGAGGAGCCACCGCACGCGATGCGGGCGCCACGACCGACTGCTTCCGCAATCAAAGCGCGGCAGTGCTCGACCTGGGCGTCCGTTGCGACCGGACCAATATCACGATCGGCGCCCGATCCCTGACGAATCTTGCGGGTCTCCTCGACCACCAATCGACAGAAGGCCTCCGCCACCGACTCCTCGACCAAGGCACGCTCGGTGCGAATGCACACCTGGCCGGCACCCGCGAATGCGCCCCACGCGGCAGCGCGCGCCGCCGCCGGCAGATCGGCGTCGGCAAGCACGATCATCGCGGACTTGCCGCCTAGCTCGGTCACGCAGGGAACCAGGCGGGCACCGGCGCGAGCACTGACCTCGCGCCCCACGGCCACGCTGCCAGTAAAGAAGATCCCATCGCATGTGTCGACGAGCGCCCGCGCGGTATCGTCGCCCCCTTCGACGACTTGAAATACGTCCTTCGGAAGTCCGCAATCGCGCCAAAGAGTAAGAATTCGCCGCGAGGTCTTCGGTGTCCGCGGCGATGGCTTGAGCACCACGCTGTTGCCGGCCAGCAGGGGCCCGACCGCATCGGCGAAGTTGTTGAGCAGCGGAAAGTTCGACGGCCCGATGATGAGCACAACTCCGCGCGGTAGCCAGCGCACGCGCGCTCGCTTGTGCGGGAAGATGAAGGATGGCCGCCGCGACTCCGCCAGCGCCTTGCGCGCTCGTCGAGCGGTCAAATACCGCGTGAGCTCGCACAGGTAGGCTACTTCGAAGCCGATCGCCTCGAACAACGCCTTTCCCGAGTCTTCGGTGATCGTCTGCCCCAGCTCCTCGTCGTGCAGGGCACGTCTTGCCAAGCGCCGAAGCGAGCGAGCCCTCTCCCCGATGGAGAGCTCGCGCCATATGAGTTGCGCCTCTCGCGCCCGAGCGACGACTTCGCTGACCGTGTCAGTTGCCGAGTCTTGCTCGTTCATGGCTAGGGTTTTCATACCCCAACCGCCACCGAGCGGCTAGCTAGGAGGCTGCCGCGTGTGCTTGAGCTTCGCTTCGAACCTTGTCCATATCGAGGGTCTTGATCTGGTCAATGAGCTTCTGGAGGGCATGCGCCGGAAGGGCCCCGGCCTGCTCGAAGACCTGAACACCGTCGCGGAAAGCCATCAACGTAGGAATCGCCTGAATCCCATTGGCCATCGCCAAATCGGGTTCTTCCTCTGTGTTGACCTTACCGAAAACGACGTCGGCATTCTCGCCAGCCACCTTCTCGAATATTGGGCCGAAAGCTCGGCACGGGCCACACCACGGTGCCCAGAAATCCACCAAGACAATACCGCTCTTGACGGTTTCCTTGAACGTTTCCTCAGTAAGAGATGTAGGTGCCATTGTCACTCTCTCCTGATTGTTTAGAATCCGCAGGACGGCGAAAGTTTCACGGCGTGGACGCAAGCGGAAAAAACAGCAGAAATTCCGCACCGTGGTCGTGCTCATCGACGCCCATGTCGCGATTGCGAGTTTCAATGTAGCCGCCGTGCTCGTCCATCAAGCGACTGGCAATGGACAGTCCCAACCCGGTCCCGTCGGCGCGGGTCGAGAAGAATGGATCGAAGATACGCTCGCGGTCGACCTCGGCAATTCCAGGCCCCTCGTCGAGCACCACCACCGTCGCAAATCGGCCATGTGGCATGCGCTGCTCACCGCCGCGCACTTTCACGACACCACTCTCTGGTGTGAATTGCACGGCGTTGAGCAACACATTCAGGAGTACTTGAGTCAGCTTGTCGATGTCGCCGGTGATGACACGACCCGGGCTCGGCATTTCCACCTGCAAGGCCACGTGACGGACGTCGGCCTGAGGCCTTACCAGGGCCACGGCTCGGTCGACGGCCTGGGATAAGTCGATGTCCGTCATGGCCAAGCTGCCCGGCCGCGCAAACGAAAGGAAGCGTTCGAGCAGAGCCGCCAAGCGATCGATCTCCTTTTGCAGGATGACAACCATCTTCCTTCGCGGCGACGTCTCGGCAATCTCGTCGGCGATGATGGCCGACGACGCCTTCAAAGACGCCAACGGGTTCTTGATTTCGTGGGCCAATCCCGCGGTCAGCTCGCCTAGCGCTTGCAGCCGGCCGGCGCGGACCAGCTGCTGCTCCATGGCCTGCATTTCCACGATCTTCTGCTCGACGTCGCGGCGGGCTCGGCGCTCCTTTTCCACGAGCAGTCCGGTCACCACAGCGACGGCATTGTAGAGGACCAATTCCAAGACCTTGTTCGCGGTGCCGGTGGGGTCGGCGTGAATCATGCCGTGGTGATGGGCGTGCGGACCGGTCAGCCAGAACGCGTGCGGAAGGTAGAGCAAGGACACCACCGCCGAGGTCAGCAGGGCACTTCGCAACCCGAACAAGAAGGCACTGACGATGATGGGAATGTAGTAAAGCCGTCGAAGCACGTCGTGCAGCCAGTCGTAGGTTCCCGGCGTCCCGAAATGCGCCGCCGTGATGGCAACGACGGGCAGCCAAATGAGCAGCAGAGCACGCGGGGAAATCACCCACGGCAAAGACAGGCGCCCCTTCATGCCTTGCCCTTGGCCGGTATCTCGAACTTCTGCATGCGGTAGAGCAGGATGTGGCGCGGGATACGCAGGAAGCGCGCGGTCGAGCTCTGGTTGAAATCGTTCATCTCCAGCGCCCGTACGAGGATCGCGCGTTCGAGATCGACCAGAGACACGCCTTCTGCTGGCAGCTCGATGCGGTCGAGTGAAAGACGGGCGTGCTCGGCGGCAGCGGACGACGGCGCCGTCAGGAACTCGTCGGAGAACACCGGCTCCTCGGCCAGCAAAGCAGCACGCTGGCAGACGTTCTCCAGCTCGCGCACGTTGCCGGGCCACGGCATGGCCACTAGCTTTTCCGCCGTCGCCAGAGGGATGCGCCACTCGCGACCGCCGCTGTGGCGGGAAAGGAAGTGCCGAGCCAGCGGCAAGATGTCTTCCTTGCGCTCGCGCAGGGGCGGAATGACGAGCGGAACAACATTCAAGCGGTAGTAGAGATCCTGACGAAATTGCCCCGCCCGCACACGCTCTTCCAGCGTCTGGTTGGTCGCCACCAAAATTCGCACGTTGACCGCGATCGAGCGCTCGCTGCCCACCGGCTCAAGGACCTTTTCTTGGAGCACGCGCAAGAGGCGTGTCTGCAAGTCGAGCGGCAGCTCGGCGATTTCGTCGAGAAAGAGCGTTCCCTTGTCTGCTTGTACGAAGCGGCCGCGGCGGTCGGCGGTGGCGCCGGTGAAAGCGCCTTTGCTGTGGCCGAAAAGCTCGGATTCGAGCAGGTCGCGCGGAATCGCACCGCAGTTGATCGCCACGAAAGCAGCGTCGCGCCGGGGGCTGGCGGCATGAATCCGCCGTGCCAGTAGCTCCTTGCCCGTTCCGCTTTCTCCCTGAATCAGAATGGTCGCGTCCGACGCGGCCACTTTCTCCGCCAGGGCGACCACCTCGGCCATGGGCTGCGATGCAAACACGAGGGTCTTGCCCTGGCTGGCGCCGCCACGCAGCTCGCCCACTTCCCAGCGCAAGCGCGCGTGTTCGAGCGCGCGCCGCACGGTCAGCTTGAAGTGGTCCCGGTCGCACGGCTTGGGTAGAAAGTCGAACGCACCGGCTTTCATGGCGGCGACGGCGGTGGCCATATCGCCAAACGCGGTGGCCACGATGACGAGCAGATTGGGATCCAGTCCGTGCGCCTTCTTGAGCAAGGTCAAGCCGTCGAGCCCCGGCATTTTGAGATCCGTCACCATCACCGGAAAGCGCGTCGACTGCAGCCGCTCGAAGGCTTCGTTGCCATTCGTGGCCCGCACCACCTCGTAGCCTTCCTCTTCCAGCAGGAAGGCCATGATTTCCAGGAAGCTGCCATCGTCATCCACCAAGAGCACGCGCTCTTGCCCCGGCAGCGTCGACGCTGCGGCCGAGGGTGCCTCGCCATTCTTCGTCATTTGACGCCGAATCATGGCACAAGACCGACGGCCGGCCCTGCCCTACTTGAACGCCCCAAGGAGCCGGCCGCGGGCGATGCTTTCCTTCATCGGCTTGTGCAGGACGATCTTCTTTCCGGCTTCGCGCCCGTGCTGGTAGGCGGGAGTCAGGCGTATGCCGATGCCGCCACCGCCCGTTCGCCGCGGGTAGCGCTGGTGCATGAAGCCTTCCAGACCGGGGTCGCCTATCCAGATCAAGCCTTCGCGTTGGTCCTCTTTCGCACCCGCCTTCAGCTTCTCGTTGAAACCGCTCATCACGCCCACCTGAAAGCGGCGGCGTTCCTTGTCGCTGGTGATGCTGTGCTGGCGCTTGTGCTCCCGCCAAAGGCGCTCGGCCGTTTCCAGCAAAAATGCGTAGACGTAGGAGGCGACTTCCAGATTGGGCAACGTCCCGCACAGCTCGAGCACGCGTCCGCTGCGGCCTTCGCTGGCGACGTACGATGGCACCCAGATGGACTCGACGAAAAAGTGCTGCGCCAAGAGGCCCGCCAGCACGTGCTCGGCCGAGTCTACCCGCCGACGAGGCACGCCGAGGTGGACAAAAGCGTAGCCGTCGTTCGCCGCTGCCACCTTCGCGTCGATGTTGTGCTTGAGCATCAAGCGATGGGCCGTCTTCATGGCCGCCTCGGCCTCGTGCACGTTCGGGCTCTCGGCCAGCGCGAGCAAGCGCGCGATTCGTCGCAACACCGGATTGCCGCTTTCGGCGCCGGCTGGCGCCGCCGGCATCCCGCTGGCGCGCGCATCGATGCCAAAGCGCTGACACACGTCCTCGAAGGCGGGGCCGTGCGCCGCCTGGTCGTAGATTTTGAGGTTCTCGTGGACAAACTGGTGTGCCATCTCGTGCTTCAGCACTTCGCGCACCACCGTCCACGGTTTTTCAAAAACGAGCAGGCGGTCGATCGAAAGGGTTCGCGTGGCGGGATTCCACTGCCCGAGGCGGCTGCCCACGTCGGAGAGCGCAAGCACCGGCGGACGCAGTCGCCCGCGGAAGTGGTTTGCGTTGAACTCGCGCCAGGTCTCGGAGAGCTCGCGGACGAGCGCCGCCGCCAGATCCGCTTCTAGGATTCGCTGCATCGGTTTTCCATTCTGCCACGCCGTTGATCCAATCTTCAGCGCGGAAGATCAAGCCTGGATCGCGGAACTCTTTTCAGTAGGGTGCACGGCCATGGCTGAGGTCACGTTCGAGTCCTGGTTAGCAAAAGCCCATCCGACGATTCCCGCGCAGGGAGTCGCCGCCGTCCTGCGTTTGACGGAGGAAGGCGCGACCGTCCCGTTCATCGCGCGCTACCGCAAGGAGCAAACCGGCGCGCTCGACGAAGTGGCCATTCGCGCCGTGATCGACGGCAAGGAGACTTGGGATAGCGTCCTCAAGCGACAGAAGTTCATCGTCGAAGAGGTCGAGCGACAGGGCAAGCTGACCGACGAGCTGCGCGCCAAGCTGACGAGCACGTACGACCTGGCCGCCCTGGAGGACCTGTACCTGCCGTACAAGCAAAAGCGCAAGACCAAGGCCGTCATTGCCAAGGAAGCGGGCTTGGAACCGCTGGCCAACTGGCTTTGGGACTGCGCGCACGGCGTGCTTGCCGCGGGCGAAACACCGGATAGCAAGGCGAGCGCCTTCATCGACGAAGAGAAAAAGGTTCCCGACGCCGACGCGGCCTTGGCCGGCGCCGTCGAAATCCTCATCGAGCGCCTGTCCGAAGACGCCAGCCTGCGCGCCGAGACCCGGAGCCGCTACATGAAGGAAGGCCTTGCCAAGACTGCCAAGGGCGAAAAGGCCAAGACCCCGAGCAAGTTCGAGAACTACTTCAGCTACGAGGAGCGCGTGTCCGAGCTGCTCAAGCCCGAGAGCTCGCACCGCTACCTGGCCATGCGCCGGGGCTGGATGGAGGAAGAGCTGACCTTGCACCTCGGCGGACCGACGCCGCCCGCACCTGCCGACGCCGACGCGGCCGCCAAGCTCAAACTTCCCGTGGATCCGCTGGCCGAGGAGCTTCTTCACAGGTTCGAGGCCGCCGCGTGCACGGTGCCCGACTTCGCCGGGGCGCCGCTCATGAAGAAAGCCGCGCGCTTCGCCTTGCGCGCGCACGTGGTGCCCGCCATCGAAAACGAAGTGCACAAGGCGCTGCGTGAGGTGGCCGACGAAGCCGCGATTCACGTCTTCGCCGAGAACGTCCGCAAGCTGCTGCTGTCGGCACCCTTCGGCCCCAAGGCCGTGCTGGGCGTCGATCCCGGCTTGCGCACCGGCTGCAAGATGGCGGTCGTCGACGATGCCGGCAAGTACATCGGCAGCACGGTCATGCACCTCGAAAGCGATGGCGCGCGCAGCGGGGCTGGAGCGCCGTTGGTCGCGCTGGTGCAAAAAGGCGGTATTCGCGCCATCGCCGTCGGAAACGGCACGGCGGGCCGCGAAACCGAGTCCTTCATCCGCGACGCCATGGACGCCGCCGGCGTGAAGGTACCCGTGGTCATGGTCAGCGAATCGGGCGCCAGCGTATACAGCGCCAGCGACGTTGCCCGCGAAGAATTCCCGGATCTCGACCTCACCATCCGCGGCGCCATCTCCATCGCCCGCCGTTTGCAAGACCCTCTGGCCGAGCTGGTCAAGGTGGATCCCAAGAGCATCGGAGTCGGCCAATACCAGCACGACGTCTCGCCGACGGCGCTGCAAAAGAGCCTGGATGCCGTCGTGGATTCCTGCGTGAACCAAGTCGGCGTCAACCTCAATACGGCGTCCTATCACTTGCTCGCGCACGTCTCGGGCATCGGACCCGCGCTGGCCAAGAGCATCGTCGAGTACCGCGGCAAGAAAGGCATCTTCCGTTCGCGCAAGGCCCTGCTGGAGGTCCCGCGCTTCTCCGCCAAGGTCTTCGAGCAGGCTGCCGGCTTTCTGCGCATTTCCGAGGCGGAGCATCCGCTCGACAACACCGGCGTCCACCCCGAGCGCTACGGCTCCCTGGAGAGACTGGCCGAGCGCTTGGGCGTCCCGGTCGCCGGGCTTCTCGGCGCGGGCGTGCAGTTGGTGAAGAAGGCCAAGGACCTGGAGCAAGAGCTCGGCGCGTTCACCTTCGCCGACGTGGTCAAGGAGCTGGAAAAGCCGGGCCGCGATCCGCGCGAGTCCTTCGTGCCCTTCTCGTACCGCCAGGACATCCACACTCTGAACGATCTGCAGCTCGGCATGGTCTGCCCGGGGATCGTCACCAACGTCACCAACTTCGGCGCCTTCGTCGACATCGGCGTGCACCAAGACGGCCTCGTGCACATTTCCCAGCTCGCCGACAAGTTCGTCAAAGATCCGCGCGAGGTGGTCAGCCCCGGCGACCGTGTGAGCGTCCGCGTGCTCGACGTGAAGCTCGACAAGCAACAGATCGCCCTGTCGATGCGTTCAGGATCGGGCGGCGACGTGAGCCGTGGCCCGCGGCCGGCCGACCAAGACCGTCGCGGCAGCGGCGGCCCCAACCGCGGCGGAGGCCCGCGCCCGCCCATGGCACCCCCGCCGCAACCCAAGAGCCCGTTCAATAACCCGTTCGCCGGGCTGGGCAAGCTGCGCGGGAAGTAGGCGCGCCCCGCGCTGTGATTGGCAATCCATGGGAGAATAGGCGTCTCTCCCATGGGACGGTGGCAAAGACATGGCAATTGCGGCCTCACCGCAGTCGTTGCACTCTGCCTCGCCCGCAGTAGCCTCGCGGCCGAAGAGCCCTCGCCCTTCGCTTCGCGGCCACCACCTCCTGCAACAATCCGCTACTGGGAGCTTTGGCTTCCGACGGAGTACCCGCAAAAGAGATTCTGCTATCCCGAGAATTGTGTCCACAGCCCAAACGCCATGGCGATGCTTCAACAGCTTGTCAAAAGCACGGATACTGGAGACCCGAACAGAAGCCAATACCTGGTCGCACTTGCGTTGTTCTACAAGGATCAGCTGGACGCGTTTCAGCGTGAGGTCGATCAGGTCGTCCAAGTGCCAAGCGAAGTGACCCCGTCTTATCGCCCGAGGCTCGCGAGAACGCGACGCGCCGACGAGAAGAGCATCCTTTCGCTCTACTCGCCGACCGTCCAATACCTCACCGAGGCATCCCGCGACCTGCGCTACCCACGTCGTGAGGATGCCTTCATCGCCCTCGTCCAAACCCACCTCACCATGGGCAACTACCTGCAGGCCAAGGTCGCCGTGCAGGCACTCGGCAACGTCTTTCCGCGCTCACGGTACCTGCCCTACCTTGAGCTTCGACTCGCCGACCTCGAAGCCAGAGACGGGAAGTACGACGCCGCCCGCACGCGCTACCTGGCCATCCGGCGCTCCGACGATCCCTTCGCATCGGCCCTGGCCCTCTACCAATTTGCCTGGCTTGAGATTGGCGAAGGCGAGCGGCAAGCCGCCGTCCGCCTCTTGCTTGAAGCAGAAGCGATGTGCAAGAAAAGCGCCCCTGTTCTTCCAGCCCACTCTATTTCAGAAGCGATTTGGCAAGACCTGCTGTCCGAGAACCTTCTCGACGCTTTCGTTGCCGCGCATTCTGTGGGCCAGTCAGTACCATGATTGCAGCGGGCGCGATTGTGCGCCGCCCGAGCTCTCAGAACTGGCTGAAGAACTTCCAGACTTCAGCAGGTCCCCAGCTGCCGGCGGACTGACCGGTGTCCGGGAACGGAGTGTGGTCGCCATTGAACGAGCAGAACTCGAGCGGATAGCCCGCCTTGCAGCCGGCCTCGTTGGTGCAGACGTGTGCACCGCTGGTCACCGACGTCGGCGTAGCCCAGGTGCAGCCGTTAGCCGTGGCGAAAGTCTGCGCCAAGCTCACGCCCCCGTTGTAGTTCAGCACCGAGTCGTGGGTTCCGTGGGACGCATAGAAACCGACCGGCGTCGTCGGTTTGCAGCTTCCGCTCATCTGGGCACCCGAGTAGATGGCGATCGCGCGCACGCCCCAGGTTGCGGTCCCCGTCCCGCCCAGGGGCCGCTCGCAGCCGACTTCGTAGGACATGCTCGCGCCGTAGCTCCAGCCGGTCGCATAGATGTGATTCGTGTCGACGCAGAAGTTCTCTTCGACCTGTTTCACGACGGCATCCATCAGCGCCATGTCCTGACCGCTTGGGTTCGGCCATCCGCAGTTCGAGTCGCCAACCGTGGTCGCCGAACAGGGCGCGCCGTTCTTCTGCCCGTTGGGCGCGGCGAAGATCGCGGTGTTCTTGGACTCGGGCAACAGACCGTAGTACTGCCAGTTGTACATCTGGACGTCGTTGCCATCACGCGCGTGGATGGTGACGACCAGTGTGTACGGCTTGCTGTTGTCGTAGTTGGTCGGCACGTTGAGGACGTAACGCCGCTGCAAGTTGGCCGCCGTAATCGGAATGGTCGTGCCGTTGTTGTACTGACTGCTCGTGATAGCGGTGGGCGGCTTGCCGCAGCCGGCACTTCGCCCGACGGTCCCGGTGCCGCCATCGATGCCGCTGCTAGTGCTGCCACCTGCGCCGCTACCGCCAGTCCCCGAGGTGACGGGCGTGCTCGATCCGCCGGTGCTCTTCGTGCCTCCGTCGCTGGCTCCGCCCACGCCGCCGGTGGCGATTTTGCCGCCCGATCCGGTCGTGCCTCCATCTACGACGCCGCCCGAACCCCCGCTCGTTCCCCCACTCGAAACGACGCCACCGCTTCCAGTTTTTCCGCCGCTTTGGCTGGCGCCGCCCGTCGACGTCGTAGCACCGCCGGTTGCAGCTCCGCCCGTCGAGGAAGGGCTCCCGCCGTTGCCGCCTTGCTGGGAACTAGAACAGGCGAGCGCGAGTGAGCCCAAAAGGAGGAAACAAACACTGCCTAGCTTGAATGATCGGCTGTGCATCGGGACTCCTGCAAGTGGAAGAGATTGAGCGCCGGGCCGGCAAAAGGTCCGACTCACCAATAGGCAGTGTCCTGAACCCGTCATTTTCGGCTCGCGAAAAGGAGGCTGGCGAAAAGCCGACATCGAGATTAGACGCGGAAGGCGCGGACAGACAGCGGCCAGGCAATTAGGCGCTCGCTAGCTCCTCCCCACGCGCGCTCGAGCTTAGGGAGAATCGCCTCGAGAGCGTCGGCGCCGTGGGCGGCCTGGTAGTACTTGCGCGGCGACCAAGTGCCGAGGTACCCCACCAACTGCTCGAGGCTCCAGCCCAGCTCCAGCATCAGCGACGGCGCCGGAATTTCCTCGAAAGGAACCTGGATCGTCCGATAGCCGTTCTCGACAAGGCGTCGCTCCGGATCCCAGAAAGGACCCAGCATGTCCTCATAGTACTCGGTGACGACGGCGTCGATTTCGGGCGTGATCGCCGTGAGCCCATAGCACCAGACCGCGAGACGCCCGTCGGGCACGCAAATGCGGCGAACCTCGCGGAAGAACGCCGGGCGATCGAACCAGTGGAACGCCTGAGCGACCGAGATCAGGTCGGCACTCGCCGGCTCAACGCCGGTCGCCTCTGCCCTTCCCACTCGGTACTCCACGCCCGGGGCGGCGGTCGCGCTCGCAATCTGCTGCGCGCTCGGATCGACGCCGATCACGCGGCCGAAGTGGGCCGCCAGCGCCGCCGCTGCCTGTCCGTTCCCCGTTCCGACGTCAACCGCCAACCGGCGGCGCGGCGGCAGAGAGGCGACCCAGGCAAACAGCTCCTGTGGGTAGTGGGGTCGAAACTGCGCGTACTGCGCGGCCTGAGCCGAGAAGAGATCCTTGAAATCCATGCGGTCAGCCTTTGTTCGAAACCCCTTCCGTTGAGATGTGCAATTCCCATCACGGGTGACACCCCGGATGGTTCGCGAGATCGATCCGTCCACACAGCTCTAACGCGCATGGCGGTAGCCAGCTAGTTGGCACTTGCCCAACCGAGCCCGACCTACAATGCTAGTGTCCGCCTGTGGAAATAAGACGCGCAGATCGTGAGTCGCGGCCATGACCTGGCGAAAGCAGCCAGCGCCGCCCAGTGGCGACGCGAGCGCGCAAGAGGTGGCGCGTGCGCGATACGAACGCGACGAGCTTTTGGCCGTCTCGCGAGCGCTGTCCTCCGAGCGCGACACCGGCAAGTTGCTGGAGCTCATCCTCAGCAAGAGCCGACAGATGACCGGTGCCGATGCCGGCAGTGTGTACATCGTCGAGTCGCAGTCGCCCGAGGTTCAAGGAACGGGGGGTGCCTCGACCTCTCGGGCGTGGCGCGGTCGCACGGCTGCGCTCCAGCGCCGCACCGGTATGCAGGCTTCTTTGCACTTCATGCTTTCGCAGAACGACTCGATGGCGGTGGATTTCGCGCAAACACGTCTTCCCATCGACGATCAGTCGGTAGTCGGCCGCGCCGTGCTCGGCAAGAAAGCCATCACGATTGCCGACGTTGCGACCCTACCCGCCGCCGAGCTGACCACGTCGAGCCACAACCGCACGTTCGACCGCCAGACCGGCTATCAAGCGCGCTCGATGCTCACGGTGCCGATGTTGTCTGCCATGGGCGACGTCATGGGTGTCATCCAGCTCATCAACAAGAAGCGTTCGCCGGACCAGAAGTTGGTCACTCCCGCCGACTTCACCGCCGAGGTCGTGCCCTTCGACGATCAAGCGGTGGCGGTGGCGCTCGCGCTCGCCTCGCAGGCGGGCGTTTCGCTGGAAAACGCCATCCTGTACGACGAGATCCACCGGTTGTTCGAGAGCTTCGTTGCAGCGTCAGTGACCGCCATCGAGGCGCGCGATCCTACGACGTCGGGTCACTCTCGGCGCGTGGCGATGCTCTCCGTCGCACTTGCGGAAAGCGTCGATGCCGTCGCCACCGGGCCACTCGCTGAGATCCGATTTTCGCGCGAGGAGCTTCGGCAACTGCAGTACGCAGGCATGCTGCATGACTTCGGCAAAGTCGGTGTGCGCGAGCACGTGCTGGTCAAGGCCCGAAAACTCTACGATTGGCAGCTCGACGCCATTGCAGCGCGCTTCCGCTACGTGCGCAAAGCCATGGAGGCCGATGCTTTGCGGGCTGAGCTGCAGCAGGCCCGCGGAGCCGGCGGCGATGCCTCGACGATCGAGGCCGAGCTGGCCGCACGGCTTGCCCTTCTCGACGAAGCCTGGCGTCTGGTCAACACGGCCGATCAGCCGAGTCTACTCGAAGCTCCGGTCTTGGCTCGCCTCGCCGAGCTGGCCACGCAAACCTACCTGGACGAGCAGGGAAAGCCGCAGCCGTTCTTGACCGCCGACGAGCTGGCCGCGTTGCAAGTGCCCCGCGGCAGCCTGACCCCGGACGAGCGCCGCCAGATAGAGCGACACGTCGATCACACCCGCGCCTTTTTGCGAACCATTCCGTGGGGCCGGAACTTGCGCAACGTTCCCACCATTGCTGGCGCTCACCACGAGTTGCTCGACGGCAGCGGGTATCCATTGCGTTTGCGGGGCGAACAGATTCCCATCGAGGCCCGCATGTTGACTATCGCCGACATCTTCGATGCACTGACTGCATCGGATCGGCCGTACAAAGCCGCGGTGCCGGTGCCGCGCGCGCTCGGCATCCTCGAAGGCGAGGTCAAGGTCGGCAAATGCGATGCGCAGCTATTCCAGCTCTTCGTCGCGGGCGAAGTTTACAAAAAGATCGCGACCTGAGAGGTACGAGGTGCGCGCTACTACGCCAAGTATCGCAATCCAGGCCTCGCGTACCAGAGTCGGCCGGCAGCGCCCCACCCAACTAAGCTGAGTCTGGCGAGAGTGCGACAGTGACTCACACGAAAGCACCCATCCCAATCGTGGCCCAATCAGTGCTACGCTTTTGCTATGCGTGCGACGGCTTGCCTGTTGTCCGTGGTGTGGTTTGGTTTCGGATGTGGAACCTCGGACTCGCCTGGTGGTCCGAACCCAAGCGGCGGTAGTACGACGACCGGTGGTAGCGGCGCCGCCGGCAGTCTCGCGACGGGAGGCGCAGCCTCCGGAGGAGACATGAGCAAGGGCGGAGCCGGCGCTGGTGGCGTCACCGGCCGCGGCGGCAGCACGGGCGGCGCAGGAGACGCGAGCAAGGGCGGAGCCAGCGCTGGTGGCGTCACCGGCCGCGGCGGCAGCACGGGCGGCGCAGGCGGTGGCGGCAGAGACGGCGGACGCGGGTCCGGCGGAGCCACTAGCAGCACCACCGCTGCGAGCACCGACGGTGGCCCTGCCGACGGAGCGGGAAGCGCCGGAAATCCCAACGGCTCGTGCAGTACAGGCGTGCCGGCGCGCGGACAACCCGTCGACACGTCGACCCCGACTGCGAAGATCGGCAGCGGCACAGCGGCGAGCTGCACCTTTGCCCAGCTTCAGACAGCCATCAGCAAGGGCGGCGTCATCACCTTCGACTGCGGGCCCGACCCCTTCACCATCGTGGTCGCCGCCACGCTGAAGCCGCCCATCACGAAAGACACCGTCATCGACGGCGGCAATAAGATCACGCTCGACGGCGGCGGCGCCGTACAGATCCTGCGCTGGGACGGCACCGACTGGATGAAGAACACGTACGGTCTCACCTTGCAACATCTCACCCTGGTCAACGCCAAGACGACGCCGACCCAGGCCATCCCGACGGCGCCCGCGCCGTGCTCGCAAGGCTGGGACGACGGCGAAGGCGGCGCGGTCTACGTGCGCGACGGCAACCTCACAGTCATCGACTGCACCTTCACGAACAACCAGGCCGCACCGCTCGGCCCCGATACCGGTGGCGGCGCCATCTACATCAACGGCAGCAAGACTGGCCTCTTGGTCGCCAACAGCACCTTCCGGAGCAACTCTGCCAGCAACGCCGGCGCGGTCGGAGGGCTGTTCGCGACGTTGCAGATCTACAACAGCCTCTTCCGCGACAACAAGGCCACCGGCCACGACGCCAATAGCGATGACGCCAGCAAGTGCAGCGTCATCAACAACGACCAGAACGAAGTCGGCTCGGGCGGCAACGGCGGCGCCATCTACCAGGACGGCGGCAGCTCCACGAACGTGCTCCTGTGCGGCGTCGACGTGGAAAGCAACGCGGCCGGCACGAACGCGTTCGGCGGAGGTGTCTTCATGACCAGCAACGATATGACGGGCACCATCACGGTGCAGGACTCCACAATCACGGGCAATACCGGTGGCTCGTGGACCAACGTCAATTCCGGGCCCAGCCTAGGCAGCGCCTTTGGCGTCAACGCCAAGAGCTCGACCGTCACCAACTCGACCCTGCAGAAGTAGGCTGTCTGCTTAGACGTCCATGTTCATCACATGGCGGACCTCGTCGAGGGTCTCGACTCCCGCCTGGCGCGCACGCTGAATTCCGGCCTGTAGGACGGATCGGATGTGGTCCGGGTTGGCTTCCAGCTCGCGGCGCTTGGCTCGCAAGGGACGCAGATACTCGTTTAGGGATTCGGTCAACGTCGCCTTGAGCTTGCCGCCGCCCCCATCGCCGATCTTGTCCGCGATGGCCTCGGGCGATTCGCCCGTGCACAGCGACGTCAGGAGGAGCAGATTCGACACCTCGGGCCGGGACGCGGGATCGAAGGTGATGCGCCTCTCGGCGTCGGTCTTGGCCTTCTTGATGAGGCTGGCGGTTTCGTCCTCGCTGGCCGCCAACATGATCGCGTTGTTGCGGCTCTTGGACATCTTCTGCCCGCCATCCAGGCCCAGGATCACCGGGGCTTTGGACAGCAGCGGTTGCGGCTCGGGGAACACGTCCTTGCCCTGCGCGAACCGCTCGTTGAATCGCCGGGCGATGGTGCGGGTCAGCTCGAGGTGGGGCAACTGATCCTTCCCGACTGGTACGAGGTTCGCCTTGCAGAAGAGAATGTCGGCCGCTTGGTGAACGGGATAGGTGTACATGCCCGCGTTGACCCGCTTTTGACCTGCGGACTGGATTTCCTCTTTCACGGTCGGGTTGCGATCCAGCTCGGCGTTGGTGACCAGGGTCAGAAAAGGCAGCACCAGCTGGTTCAGCTCGGGAACGTGACTGTGGGGAAAAATGGCGGTGCGCCCGCTCGACGGGTCGAGACCCACGGACAGATAGTCCACTGTCAGCTGGCGGACGTTCTCGGCGATGTTTTCGAACGTGTCCCGATCGGTCAGCACCTGGTAGTCGGCGATCACGATGAAGGTAGGAACGCCGAGGTTCTGGAGCCGCACCCGGTTTTGCAGAGAACCGAATAGATGCCCCACGTGCAGGCGGCCCGTGGGCCGATCGCCGGTCAGGACGCGATAGCGGAGCGGGTTCCGCGTGAGGTCGTCCTCGATCTGTGCAGAGCGACGCACGGTCGCTTCGAAGGTGTTGTATTCCAGCTGCTCGTCTTGGGCCATTTGCCAAGCAGCCTACCTGGGCGGATGCGGCTTGGGTAGTACGGAACCTTACGCTTCGACATCGAGAAGGCCGTGGCCAGGGTTGCCCAGCGCACCGGAAAGCAGTCGCTGACCGTCGGACCCATCGCCGACGATCTGCACAAGTTCAGGATGGTGACCGCGAGAGGCACGCCGCGCGAGCTCGGCCACGCCCTCGGCATGATCGGAATCGAAAGAGGCTACCCCTTCCCTGCCGTGCCCGCGCAGCAGCGCGAGCGGAACGCATCGATCGTCGCGCTTTACCGGGAAATCGACCCCGCCTACCTCGAACGCGTCGCCGGGCTTGCCGAAGCGTACGGCAGGAAGATCGAGGATGTCGATCTCGCCGTCACCGAGGCCTTCTATTTCTCGCAGATGGGTGCGGACGGCTACGGCATGCATAAACCGGAAGAGACGGCGTTTCCGGAGTGCTCGATCGTCGCCACGCACGCCTCTGCGGGCAGGACGGTCGTCGGCAGGAACCTCGACACGACCAACGAGACGCGCTTCCTCGAGCGCTCGGAGGTCGAGGGCAGCTACAAGTCGCTCAACACCGGAATGCTAGCCTTCCATGAGTACGTGCTCGACGGCATCAATGAAAAGGGACTGTTCATTGGCGAGATGAGCATTGTGGACGCAACGTTCGGTACGAACCCGGTGTGGTTCCTCCGCGACCTCTGGCACTTCTTTCTCGCCGACGCGTCGGGCGATTTCGCCCTGGTCGAGTGGAGCCGCGACCGGGAGCTCGCGGTGACTCGCCAACACGGCGGAGCGCTCGTGTCTGCGAACACCTCCCTCATCGAAGGAAGGGAGAAGCTGATGAAGGAATGGCGTTACGCCTTTGCCGATAAGTACATCGCGGAGAAAGGCGCGGACGGGATCGCCACACACACCGATGGCTGAGCTGATGAAGCGAATTTCGTTCCGTGCCGACAACCCCGTGGTACCGATCATCATCGGTACGATGGCTACGGTATGGACGAGCACTTACGACCTAGCCGACCGAACGATGGTCATTCGCTACTGGGAAGACGGATACAAGGAGCACAGGCTCGGTTTCTGAGAAGACTGCACCCCCTTTGGGCGAGCGCCCCGGCCGCGCTGGTCTCTGTCATTTGCCGTCTTTCCACGAGCGGCCCATGAAGCGACCCGGCTTCCCCTCTAGCACGTGCATCGCTCGCTCAAGATTGCGCTGCTTGGCCTCGCTCGACTTGAGCCCAGCGAAGTAGCGCAAGATCTCTTTCTTGCGGCTCGGGATCAGCGCCCGCCAGCTGGCGGCGGCGCGGCTTTGCCCGCGCAGCGCGCTTCGAAACCAGCTGGGCATCGGGTGCAGCGGGCCGTTTCGGTACTGATCGTCCAGCTCGACCTCGGCCTGCACGCGATCACCAACTCGACTCGCCGAAGCCTCGCGCATTTCGCCGTGCAGGTAGAGGTAGAAACTGCCGTCGCCGGCGGGCATCAGGTTGGTGCGCCAGGGCTCGTCGGGTTTCCCGCCAATGCGCACCAGAACCGGCAAGGGCTTCCGCCAGCCGGCCCTCAGCGCCCGTGCGTGTTCCGCGCCGACGGCGAGGTACGGGTTCACGCCGCGGATCTTCATCACTTGCGAAAAGCGCAAGACCTTCATCGCGACAAACTGTAGCGCACGATGGAGCCGACGACGGTTTCAGCCCGGCAGCCGGTTGCTGTAGACCCGCGGGACGCGCGTGTTGATGCTGGTCAGGATCTCGTGCGGAATGGTGCCGGCCCAGGCGGCCATTTCCTCAATGGTGATCGCACCATCGCCTTCGCCGCCAAGTAATATTGCTTGGTCGCCGTTCCAGGCGCTGTCCCAGCCGATAGCGACCATTACCTGATCCATGCAAATCGTGCCGACGACCGGATAGCGCCGACCGCGCAGCAGAACCTGCGCTCGTCCGGTCATCGAGCGCATGTAGCCGTCGCCGTAGCCCACCGGCAGGGTCACTACGCGCGTGTCGGTCTCGGCCTTCCATTTCGATCCGTAGCTGACGGCCGCGCCAGGCCTAACCACCTTGAAATAGACCACGTGCGAGGTCCAGCGCAGCGCCGAGCGAACCGGCACCGAGCGAACAAGATGCGGCGACGGATAGGCCCCGTAAAGCAGGATCCCCGGCCGAACCATATCGAGCCGCGCCTCTGGCATTTGCAGAACCGCGCCCGAGTTGGAGATATGCCGCGTGGGACACGGCAACGATCGCGCACGATAAAAGTCGAGCGTTTCGAGAAAGCGTTCAAGCTGCAAACGCGAGTAAGAAAGGTCCTCCCCGTCGGCGCTGGCGAAGTGCGAGAAGATCCCATTCACTTTCACGTGCGGACAACGCAGCGATGCCTCGAGCAACTTACTGGCGCTGTACCAGTGAACGCCGATGCGCTCCATGCCGGTGTCGATCTTCAAATGCACGAGCGCCGTACGACCGAGCGACGAGGCACAACTTTCAATGGCGCTGAGCTTGTCCACCGACGAGGCGGTCAGCGTGAGGTCATTTTCCACGAAGAGCGGAATCTGCTCGCCGACGATGCCGCCAAGCACGAGCACCGGCGCCCGAACACCGGCCTTGCGCAGGCGAAGGCCCTCTTCCAGATAGGCGACGCCGAGGTACGGAGCACCGAGCAGGTCGAAGTGCCGGCCGACTTCGACCAAGCCGTGGCCATACGCATTGGCCTTCAGGACGACGAGCACCGGAACGCCGGTGTGCTTGCGCAGCTGCTCGTAGTTCGCCGTCAGCTGAGCCAGATCGACGTGAAGCGCAGTCGGGCGGAGCCCCTGGTCGAGCGCGATCGTCGGTTCGTTGATCTCTGACATGGCCGCTTCTCTTGTGTACCACGGGCGCGGACACGAATCGCAAATCTGCTGTCCGCAAATCTGCTTGCACTTGAGGGCGCCGGCTGGCCCAATAAGGGCGCCATGTCTCCCCTGCCCGCGCGATACGTGGCGCCACGACAACTGCTTCGCCGCATGCTCGACGAGCCCAACCTCGTCGCGGCGGTTCAGGCCTTGCCCGCGACGGCGCTCGGCAAAGTCATCGACCACATTGGGCTCGAAGATGCAGGCGAGATTGTGGCGCTGGCCACGACCGAGCAATTGCAGCGGATTTTTGACGACGACCTGTGGCGAAGCGAGCGGCCGGGCAAGGACGAGACGTTCGACGCCGATCGCTTTGCCCTGTGGCTGGAAGTCATGCTCGAGGCGGGGGAAGAGTTCACGGCCGCCAATCTCGCCGAGCTGCCCGAAGATTGGGTGACGCTGGCCCTGCACAAGAACGTCCTGGTGGTGAACATCGAGCAGATGGCCGTGGCCATGTCCAGCAGCTGCGCCGACGATGATGACATCCTCGTGGAAAAGGCTCTGGAGAGCTGCCTTTGCGAAGAGCTCGACGAGTATCGGATCATTTCACGCAAGCACGACGGCTGGGACGCGATCCTCGCGGTCATGCTGGCGCTCGACCGCGACTATCACGAGTTTCTGGCGCGCGTGCTCGATCGCCTGTGCACCCTGACCGCGGAGTACCTGGATGAGCACGGCGGTCTCCACCGTGTGCTCAATTCGCAAGAGATGCTGGAAGCGGATGTGGCCGCCGAACGGGAAGACCGGCGCACGGCCGAAGGCTATGTCGCACCGTCGAGCGCGGTGAGCTTTCTCGCTTTGGCACGGACCACACCGCTCGACGAGATCCTTCAAGCAACGAAGCCCGATCCGCTTACGTCGGCGTACTTTCGCAGCTGGAGTCGGCCGTCGGCAAGGCCAGCATCGGCCAAGGCTCCAGGCGAAGAGTCCCAAGACAAGGCATCTCAGAGCCTGCTCACGATTCTGCACGAAGCGGACGTTCTGCCCGGCCCACCGCCTGTTGGCTTGCTTCAAGGTACGGGCGAACCGGACACCAATGGCAATCTCTTCACAGATGCCATAACTGCGCTGCGAGCCGATTCGCCCGAAACGCACGACCGACGCCTGGAAGAGCTCGCCTACGCCACGCAAGTGCTCGTGGCCGGCTGCACCTTCGAAGGTCGAGCCATGCGCCCACTGGAAGCGGCACATGCCGCCATGGCGACGGTCAATCTCGGCATCGATCATTTGCTGACAGGCTCGAACGCCGTGACCGTGCTCCGTCGCGAATCGATCGACAAACTCTTCCGCATCGGTTGGCGATTGGGTCTTCAGGACATCGTGATGCCCGCTGCCCGTGCCTTGGAGCTAACGTTGAGGACGGGTGCACCCAATCAGGCGCGCGCACTTGGCGCGGCCATCAAGAGCGGCAAACCTTGGACCGCCCTGCCCGGCGTTCGTGCGCTCGAAACGGGGGCCGAAATACGGACCTTGCTCGCGCTTAGCGACGAGTGTCCGACCCTGCGAGAGCTTCTCGCGCGACCGCGTGGCACACCACGGGAAATCGTCTTCGTCGCCAGCCACTCGCAGCTTCGAGCCGTGGGTGAATTTCTTGCCGCGCGCGGCGCTCACAATGGCGGCGGACCCACGCGCTAGCCGGCTTGGTTGGCAACGGAGCTGGCCACGCGCTCGGCGAGCTTCACCGAGCGTGACACGAGCTCGGGTACGCCCGCATTGTGGTACGCGTTGCCGTGGAAGAACAGCCCCGCGTGCCGCCGCTGGCCTTCCTCGAGTGCCGCGAGCCGATCCATGTGGCCGAGCGTGTACTGCGGCAGCGCCTTTTCGTGGCGAACGATGTGCACGAAGGACGGGGCGCCCGAAAGATGCAGGAGCCCGCGCAGCTCGCCGTCGGCCAGCGCAGTCAGGTCGGTATCGGGCGCAGTCAGCGCCTCGGGATGTCGGGCGCCGCCGGTACGAACCGAGAACAAATGAAAGCCCGCGGGCGCGCGGCCACTGAAAAATTGCGACGGGAAAATGCCGCCCAGCACACGCAGAGGCTCGGACGGCGGAACAAAGAAGCCGTACGCATCGACGGGAGCCGGCAACGCCGTCACCGGATAGCCGAGGTGGACCAAGGTAACCGGCACGTAGGGAATCTGCGCCAGCGGCTCGACGAGCGTCATGTCGAGGCCGACCAGCAGTGGGCCCGCCACGTAGGCGGGCACCGCGAGAACCACAGTCCGCGCGCTCAGCGACTGTGTCTGGCCCATCTCTTCCACGGAAACGCGAAAGCCGTCGCCCTGCTTGGCGAGGCCGACGACGCGCGCCTCGAGATGAAGATCGTCCTCGAGGCTGCGTGCCAACGCCAGGGTGAGAACGTCCAGCCCCGCAGCGAACGATGCCAAGCGCGGCCCCGTCTTCTTGCGGGCCTTGGCGAATTCCTTGCGCATGGCCAGCATGAAGCTGCGCTGGGTGCGTTCCATCTCTGCTACGAGCGGAAATGCCGATGGCAAGCTGACGCGTTCGGGATCGCCCGCGTAGAGCCCGGAAACTAGCGGCTGAAGCAGACGCTCGCCAGCTTGCTTGCCGAGGCGCCGGCGCGCAAAAGCCGCCACCGATTCGTCGCCACCGCGTGCGGAGGGGCCGCGCGGCGACAGCAAGTCCAGCGATGCGCGCAGCTTGCCCGACCAAGACAGAAGCTGGGTCCGCGCGAATTCACCGGCGGTAGTAGGCGTGTCGTGCAGTCGGCCGTCTGCGGCGACCAGCCGCCTTTCCGCCGCGTCGCCCGCATAAATCAGCGACTGGTCGAGGCCAAGCGCCTTCACCATGTTCGTGAGTGCGCCGGATCGATCGAGAAAGCTGGCCGGCCCCCGCTCGCACAAGAAACCGCCCTTGTGATCGCTCTCGATCTTGCCGCCTGCGCGGCTCGAGCTTTCGAACACGACGACCGGTACGCCGCGGCGGCGTAGCTCGAATGCGAGAGCCAAGCCGGAGATGCCGGCACCGGCAACGACAACGGGATGCATGCGACACAGCGAATACCAGCACGCGCTGGTTCTCGCAACCGGAACCCGCCGATCGGCTTCGAGCAATAGTCGTCTAGTTCCAGCTCTTCACGAACATCCGCCAGCTGGGCAGAGATTGCAGCCACCCGTACCGACGGCTACGCCTCCCGTTCCGCCCACGCCGACCACGCTCGTGCCGCCGCCTCCGGGAAGCCCGCCACTGGAGCCCAAGAGAGCGTCGGCAAGCGGCACCGAGCCGTCGTAGGAGACGGCGGGTCCAGACGTGCCACAGCCGAGTGGTAAGACGGGGGCCAAGAGGAGCAGCGTGAACAGACCAGCACGCGATGTCTTCATGAGTTTGAAGAAATTGAAGCATAGTTTGCGGACGACGCCTCGCGAGGCCGAGACCCTCATCACCCAGAACGCTCGTCGGCCCGCGGATTAGCTCTTCCCGCGAAGCTCCGCTGGCCGGCGCCTGATCCGATCCCTATACTCGCGCCGTGGCCATCGATGTGTGCTTCCTGACCGAGTCGGCTTTTGACGATCCGAGGCTCGCCGACTACCGCGAGATGCAGGACCGCAAGCTGGGCGAAAGCAGCGGGCGCTTTATCGCGGAAAGCGAGCTGGTGGTTCGCAAGCTGCTGGCCACTGACGTCCCGATCGTGTCGCTGTTGCTGACGGCGCCGCGGTTAGCGTCGCTGGAACCAGCGCTGGCAGCGTCCAAGAATCCGCCACCGGTGTTCGTGGTGCCACAAGCGGTGATGGATGGGATCGCGGGCTTTCACGTTCACCGCGGCTGTCTCGCCATCGCTGAGCGACCAGCAACATCGTCAGTACCCGTCGACGCCAACGTGGTGGTCGTGCTGGTGGACTTAGTCGACGTAGACAATTTGGGAGCCATGGCCCGCAACGCTGCCGCGTTCGGCGCGGATGCCCTGCTGCTGTCACCTCGCTGCGCGGATGCTTTCTATCGCAAGGCCGTGCGCACTTCGGCAGGCGCCGTTCTCTCGCTCCCCATCGTGCGCGCCAAGCGTTGGCCCGACGATTTGCTGAAGCTCCGCGCGCATGGATTCTCGCTGGCCGGCGCAGTACTCGACGAGCGCGCGATTTCCCTGTCCACCTTCGAGCCACCACCGCGCTTGGCGATTCTCTTTGGCTCCGAGGGGCCGGGGCTGGACGAGGCGACGCGACGGTTGTGCGACACCCTGGTCACGATTCCCATGGCAAAGGCACCGACGGTGGATTCGCTGAACGTCGCAACCGCGGGCGCGGTGATTCTGTATCACGTTACGCAATTCGCCGGGCGAGCAGAAGCGCGAACGGCCATTCGAAATCCACCGGCGACGGCGTCTCGATGACGGGCGGTGGCTCATCGCCGAAAATGGCGGCGAGCGCGCCCCGACTTCCGAGAACATCGAGCAGCGCCTGAGCATCGGCAAATCGCTCCACCGCGGCGTGCGCTTCTAGCCGATCGATCCGAAGCTCCGAGGGCAGCGCGGCCGGAAGGTCGTTCAGGCGGAAGCCCTGGCTCGGGCGTCGAGCGTAACAGCCGCGGCTGGCCATCAGCGCCGCGCCCAACGCCCGGTTGCCAGCGATGCGGGAAAACCGCCGCAGTGGCACCGTGGCTAGGAATGATCCGCCCACGCGCAACACGCGCATGACTTCCCGGGGAGCTTCAGGCCCAAACCAGTGCCACGAGAAATTCGCCAGCACGACGTCGAAGCTGCGGTCAGAAAACGGCAGGCGTTCAGCACGGCCTTGCACCAGAGTCGCCCGCGCGAAGCGCCGCCGAGCACGCTCCAGCATGGCGCGCGAGCCGTCGACACCTGTCCACGTGACTCGCGCTGCGCCTCTCGTGAGCGCTTCGAGCGAAAAGCCCGTTCCACAGCCAAGGTCGAGCCCGCGTCCCGCGAGCGGCTCCGCCAGCTCCAGCAATCGGACGGCTGCGGCCCCGTAAAACCTGCGATTGCCGCCGACGTCGTAGCGCTGCGCCTGCTGGAAGTCCGCCCAGCCGGCGGTCGCCGCAGTTGCGTGATTCGTCTTGTCGTCAGCCATCGAAGCGGGTGCGGGTTCTAGCACGTCGCCTTGGCGTTGCGACGAAGGCGGACAAAGAACGGGACGGCTGAAACATGCCAGCCGTCCCACAAAAGAACGTTCCAGGCGCGATCGGATTTTCGCAGCAACCGTGACGACCGTTGCTACGCCATCGGCGAAATGCGTCGCTTGCCGCGCTTGGCGGCGGCTTCGCGATACGCTTCCAGCGCGGCCGGGAAGGGCTGCAGCGCGCGCTCGAAGATACCCAAGCTGTACGCGATGGCCATGCCGTAATTCGTGATGGGCACGCCAGCACGACTGCAGGTAAAGAGGCGCGACAGCACCTCGCGGCGATTGAGCATGCACGAGCCACAGTGAACCACGAGCTTGTAGTCCTTGGGACTAGCGATGAAATCGCGCCCCTGGACATGGTCGACGGTGAGCCCACCGCCCACGTACTGGCTGAGCCAGCGCGGGATCTTCACGCGGCCGATGTCCTCGCCGATGGGATGGTGCGAGCACGCCTCGGCAACCGCAATGCGATCGCCAGGCTGAAGATTGTCGATGGCGAGCGCACCACGGGCAAACTGGAGCAGGTCGCCCTTTTGTCGCGCGAACAAGATCGAGAACGACGTGAGCGGCACGTCCGGCGGCGTATCGCCCGCCACTTTCAAGAACGCTTGCGAGTCCGTCACCACTAAGGCGGGCTTGCGCTTCAAGCGGTCGAGCGCCTCGCGCAGCTCGCGTTCTTTGACGACGATGGCGTACGAGTCGTTGTCGAGCAAGTCACGGATGGCCTGCGACTGCGGCAGGATCAGGCGGCCCTTGGGCGCCTCCTTGTCGACCGGGACCACCAGAACGGCGCATTCTCCAGGCGGGACCAAATCGGAAAGAATGGTCGGCGCATTCAAGAACTCGTCGGGCGTCAGATCGACCAGCGCCTCGCGCACCTCGGCCAGACCTTCCCCTCGCGTAGCGCTGACCACGATGGGCCGAAGCCCGCGATGAATCAGCCGGTCGAGCGTCGCATCGTCGGGCTTCTTGAGGTCGCTCTTGTTGATCACGGGCAGGACCGCAATCTTGCGCGCCTCGAACGCGTCGAGAAGTCCCAGCTCCAAACTGCCGAGCCCCTCTTCGGCCAATACCAGAATCGCCAGCTCGGTGCGTTCCAGCGCCTTCATCGTCCGATCCACCCGCTGCGCCCCGAGCGCGCCAACGTCGTCGATGCCGGCCGTATCGATGAAGAGCACCGGCCCCACCGGCAAAAGTTCCATCGGCTTTTCCACCGGATCGGTCGTCGTGCCGGGCTCGGGCGATACGATCGACACCTGCTGCCGGGTCAAGGCATTGAGCAATGACGATTTGCCGACGTTGCGTCGACCGAAAATTCCGATGTGCAGGCGAACTCCACGAGGTGCCGCGTTCATTCTGTCTCCTTGCTGCGATGGCCGAGCTGATTCACCCGTCCGGGTGAGGTTAGATGATCGTATTCGTCGATGGTGAGCAAACCTTTTCGAACAACCAGCTGGCGCAAGCTGCCCTCCCCGGCCGAGACGGCTCGCGACAGGTCGTTGCAGGCGGCGTGGCCGATGCGCTCGACGAGCGCCGTGAGCGCGGCCGTGCCGTCGTGAACGTGGGCTTGGCATCGCCCTTCGTTGGCCACGATGCCGACCACGCAATGGCGGGCCAGAACCCGACAGCCGGAGGCGAGCAGCGCCAAACTGCCGAGCAAGGCATCCGCAACCAGCGGCAGAAACGGATTGAGCTCGAGCGAGCCTGACGAGGCAGCCAGCGTAATGGCCTGGTCGTTCGCCATGACCTGCATCGCCACTTGCGTAACCGCCTCGGGAATGACGGGATTCACTTTGCCAGGCATGATCGAAGACCCGGCTTGCCGCGGCGGCAGCGAGATTTCGCCAAGGCCAGCGCTTGGCCCCGACGAAAGCAGCCGCAGATCCGAGCACACCTTGAACAAGCTGCTGGCGCACGCTTTGAGAATGCCGCTCACCTCGACGAAGGCATCGGCGTTCTGCGTCGCCTCGACCAAATTCTCCGCGCGTGCGATGCCGAAGCCGCACAGCTCGCGCAAGACATCGACGACGCGAAAAATGTACGCACGCGGCGCGCCCAGACCCGTGCCGATGGCCGTTCCGCCCAGGTTGACGACGCGCAGCCGCTCCTCGCATTTGTAGACGCGCCAGCGGTCGCGCGTGAACGCTTCGGCGTAAGCTCCCATCTCGCGACCCACCGTCGTCAACACGGCGTCTTGCAGCTCGGTCCGCCCCACCTTGACCACGTCGGCCAGCTCGCGCTCTTTCTTCTGAAACGCCTCCTGCAGCTCGACGACTGCTGCTTCCAGCGCGCGTAGGCCGACGATTGCCGCCACCTTCAGCGCCGTCGGGTAGGTATCGTTCGTCGACTGGTGCATGTTGACATGGTCGAGAGGATCGATGATCTCGTACGAGCCAGGCGGATGGCCAAGCTGCATCAGCGCGCGATTCGCCAACACCTCGTTGACGTTGATGTTGAGCGACGTGCCCGCCCCGCCCTGCAAGGCATCGACAAGAATGTGCTCGTCGAGCTTGCCCGCCGCCATCTCGGCCGCGGCCTCCTCGATGGCCTCGGCCAGGCGCGCATCCAAGGCGCCGAGCTCGCGGTTCGTCCGCGCACACGCCTGCTTGACCAGGCCGAACGCATGAATCAGCGGCGCGGCCGGTTTTCGCCCCGAGAGCGGAAAATTCTCGACTGCGCGCAGGGTATGGATTCCCCAAAGAGCCGACGCTGGCACCTCGCGTTCACCGAGGAGGTCGCGCTCTTTTCGAGACGAGGTTTCCATCTGGTAACCCTACCTTGTCTTCCACGTTGATCAAGGAGATGGAGGCCGTGATTCCGACTCTGGTTGTTGAACTTTTCACGGCGAGGCGGTAGGGAAGCGGCGCCCATGACGAAATACATCTGTTCCGCCTGCGACTACGAGTACGACCCGGCCCTCGGCGACCCCGAGCATGGCATTCCGGCGGGCACGGCTTTCGAAGACATTCCGGATGACTGGCGCTGCCCCGTCTGTGGTATTTCCAAGGATGCCTTCATCCCCATGACCTAGCGGCCTCCCGACCAGAGGCCAAGGAGCACCCCCCTAATGGCACCACGCAAAATCCGCCCCGGAGTCTACTCCGTCGGCGCAATCGACTGGGACCGGCGACTTTTCGATTCGCTGATTCCACTGCCGCTCGGCACGAGCTACAACGCGTATCTTGTCCAGGGAAACGACAAAGTCGCCCTCATCGATACGGTCGAACCGGGGCTGTCGAAGCACCTGTTCGCCAACCTCGCCGAGCTCGGTGTGACGAAGCTCGACTACGTGGTGTGCCACCATGCCGAGCAAGACCATTCCGGCAGCATTCCCGAGGCGCTCGAGCGTTTTCCCGGCGCCAAGGTCGTCACCAACCAAAAGTGCGCGGATCTGTTGGCTTCGCACCTGCGCATTCCTGCCGCCGCTTGCGACATCATCACCGACGGCGCCGTCCTAGATCTCGGCGGCCGCAGCCTGCAGTTCATGTTCGCGCCGTGGGTGCACTGGCCCGAGACCATGCTCAGCTTCCTGCGCGAGGAAAAGATCCTCTTCACATGCGACTTCTTCGGCTCGCACTTCGCGACCGGCACGCTGTTCGCCGACGACGAACACCACGTCTACCTTTCGGCCAAGCGCTACTACGCCGAGATCATGATGCCCTTCCGGCAGAAGTATCCGGCCTACTTGCAGAAGATCGAAGCGATGGGACCCGAGATCATCGCGCCCAGCCACGGGCCCATCTACCGCCGGCCGCAATTCATCCTCGACGCCTACAAGGACTGGACCTCGGACCGCGTGAAGAACGAAGCGCTGGTCGCCTACGTCTCCATGCACGGCAGCACCAAGACGATGGTCGACCGGCTGGTCGACCGATTGGTCACGCAAGAGATCAACGTCAAGCAGTTCGACCTGGCGACCGTCGACATTGGCGAGCTAGCCATGGCACTCGTCGATGCCGCTACACTGGTCCTGGCAACGCCGACGGTGCTGAATGGTCCGCACCCCGCCGCCGTCTACGCCGCCTATCTGACCGGCGCCATCAAGCCCAAGCTGCGCCACGCAGTCATCATTGGCTCGCAAGCCTGGGGCGGAAAGACGGTCGACACACTCAAGGGCCTGCTCTCCGGCCTCAAGCTGGAATTGCTCGAGCCCTTGATGAGCAAAGGCTTGCCCACGCCCGAAGATCTGGCGGCGGTCGACAAACTGGCCGACACCATTCAAGCGCGGCACGCAGCGCTCGACTAGTTCTCACGACGGCCGCGGCGCCAGAGTGGCGAGGCCCAGGTGCCTCGCCAGCGAGTTGCAAGCGAAGACGAAGTTGGCGAACGCTCGTCATTCCGCCCGCATCCGGGACATGGTGATATCACTCCGCCATTCGCATTGTTTCGCGAACGCTACTTCCGCAGCGCGCTTCGCGCACTTGCCGCCGTAGTTTCCAACCCGTCGCTTCCCCACCGTCGCGGTGGACAATCTAATTCGGACTTCTTTCATCCTCTTTTGCTTGACGACCGACGGGAGCACCCCCTATCTTCAGCCTGCCCTTCGTCGAAAGCGTCGTTCGAGATGCTTTGTCGGAAGGGCACGACAGAGCTGGGGGGACGCTGCTCATGCACGACGATTCCGGACGAGCGAAGACCTCATACTTCGTGGGAGTGGACGTCGGATCGACGACCTGCAAGGTGGTCGTGGTCGATCCGTCCACGCACGAAATTTGCTGGGCCGATTATCAGCGGCACCAAACCCGCCAAGCGGAAAAAGTCCTGGAGCTGCTCGAAGCTGCGGTCGAGCGCTTTCCCGAGCTGGGCAACGATCCGTCGAGCGTGCGCGCCTTCGTTACCGGCTCGGGCGCGGCGCCACTGGTCGATCCTCTAGGCGCGCGCTTCGTCCAAGAGGTCAATGCCGTCACGCTGGCCGTCGAGAAACTCTTTCCCGACGTCGGCTCCGTCATCGAGCTGGGCGGTCAGGACGCCAAGATCATCATCTTCAAAGAAGGCCAGGACGAAGAGGGACGTTCGACCGGCAAGACCGCCCTCGCGTCGATGAACGATAAGTGCGCCTCGGGCACCGGCGCGACCATAGACAAGTGTTTCCTGAAAGTCGGCATGCCGGCCGCCGAAGCAGCGCAGTTGCGTTTTCGGGACGAAAAACTTCATCACGTCGCCGCCAAATGCGGTGTCTTCGCCGAGACCGATATCGTCAACCTGGTCAAGGCGTCCATTCCGGCCGACGAAATCATGTGCTCGCTCGCCGACGCCATCGTCATGCAGAACCTGTCGGTACTCACCCGCGGCAATACGCTTCGCCATCGCGTGCTGCTGCTCGGTGGACCGAACGCCTACCTACCCTTCTTGCAGGAATGCTGGCGCAAGCGCATTCCCGAAACGTGGGCTTCGCGCGGCTACCAGTACCCGCAGGATGTTCCGATTGAACAGCTCATTTTCGTTCCACCTAAGGCCGAGTATTTCGCCGCGTTTGGCGCCGTCATGTACGGCGTGCAAGAACCGGCGCAAGGACGCTACCGCGGGCTCGACGATCTGCGTGCCTTCATCTCATCGGGGCGCAAGGCGAAGCTGGGCGACGCCGCCGGCCCACCGCTCGCCCGCACGCCCGCCGAGCTCGACGAGTTCCGCGACACCTACCGCATTCCTCGCTTCCAAGCGATGCCGCTTACGGCGGGCACCACCTTGCGCGTGGCCATCGGCATGGACGGCGGCTCGACTTCGTCGAAGGCCGTGGTCATCGACGAAGAGCGCAACATCCTGAAGAAGGAATACCAGCTCTCGAAGGGCAACCCGATTCAAGACGTGAAGGAAATCCTGGCGCGCATCCGGAGTTGGGCCGACGATCAAGGCGCACGCCTCGAAGTCCTCGGCTTCGGCGCCACCGGCTACGCCGCCGACGTGCTCGAGAAGACCGTACGCGCGGACGCCAACATCGTCGAAACCGTCGCGCACATGACCTCGGCCACGACCTACTTCGGCGACGTCGACGTGGTCTGCGACATCGGCGGGCAAGACATCAAGGTCCTCTTCCTGCAAAACGGCGACATCAAGAACTTCCGCTTGTCGAACCAGTGCTCGGCAGGCAACGGGATGCTCTTGCAGGCGATGGCCGACCAGTTCGGCGTGCCCATCACAGAATACGCCGACACCGCGTTCGCGGCTGCCCTGTCGCCTCGGTTCAGTTACGGCTGCGCCGTCTTTCTCGATTCCGACCGCGTGAACTTCCAGAAAGAAGGCTACGCCAAGGAAGAGCTACTGGCCGGCCTTGCTCAGGTCCTGCCGAAGAACGTCTGGCAGTACGTCGTCCAGATCCCGCGCATGGCGGCGCTTGGCAAGCGCTTCGTGCTTCAGGGCGGAACGCAATACAACTTGGCCGCCGTCAAAGCCCAGGTCGACTACATCAAAGAACGCGTGCCCGGCGCCGAAGTGCTGGTGCACCCCCATTGCGGCGAAGCGGGTGCCATCGGCGCGGCCTTCGAAGCCCTACGCGTGGTCAAGCGACGCGGTCATACGACTTTCGTTGGGCTCGACGCTGCCATCGCCATGGACTGGGAAGCGCGCAACGACGAGAGCACGCGATGCCACTTTTGCGCCAACAACTGCGCGCGAACCTTCATCGACACCAAGACGCCCGACGGGAACAGCGCCCGCTACATCAGCGGCTTCTCCTGCGAGAAGGGCACCGTGGAGTCGAACGAGGCCATGGTCGCCATCGCCACCCAGCGCAAGACAGTGATGAAGCAGTTTCCGAACCTGGTTGCCCACGAGGCGCGCATGCTCTTCCGGCACTTCTACGATCCGCAACCGTTGCCCGAGGACGGCGCGCCGATGGAGGACGTCGAGGTTCAGCAAACGCTGCTTGGCGTCCGTCGCGTGGCTGCCACTCGCCGATTTCGCCGTTCGAGCGCCGAGGCCCTGGAGCGGCGGCGTACCTTGCGCATCGGCATTCCACGCATGCTCAACATCTGGTCGACGGCGCCCTTTTGGCGCACCTACCTGGAAGCGCTGGGGATGCCGAGAGGCAACGTCGTGTTCTCCGACACCACCTCCGAGGAGATGTGGATCGAAGGCGGCAAGTACGGCTCGGTGGATCCGTGCTTTCCGGCCAAGGTTGGCCAAGCGCACATTCACAATTTGCTCTTCCACCACCACAGTGCCGAGCGCCCGCTGAACTACATCTTCAATCCGAGCCTCACGCACGTGCCGTCTTTCGTGAAGAACGCGCAGGACTACGCTTCGTGCCCCATCGTCGCCGGCTCCCCCAACGTGCTCAAAGCGGCCTTCACCAAAGAGATGGATTTCTTCGCCCAGCGCGGGATCCGCTACATCGATTCGGCGTTCACGCTCATCGAGCCGCACCTTCTGCGCCGCCAGCTCTTCGAGGCGTTCGCCGACATCCTGCAAATCACCGAGGACGAATCGGACTTCGCCTGCAACGAGGCGTTCACGGCCACCCGTTTGTTCGACGAGGACATGCAAGCGCGCGGACGCGCCATTCTGGACGAAGTCGAGCGCGAGAATCGCGTGGCCCTGCTGCTGCTCGGCCGGCCGTACCACCTCGACCCCGGGCTCAACCACGGCGTGCTGGAAGAATTCCAGCTGCTCGGCTTTCCGGTGCTGAGCATCCGGTCGATTCCCAAGGACGAGGAATACCTCGGCCGCTTCTTTGCCGACGATTTGGCCAGCGGCCGCATCAAGAGCCCGCTCGAAATCAGCGACGTGTGGCCGGAAAACTATTCGTCGAACTCCGCCATGAAAGTGTGGGCCGCGAAATTTGCCAGCCGCCACCCGCACGTCGTCATTCTGGATTTATCGTCGTTCAAGTGCGGCCACGACGCCCCCACCTACGGCATGATCGACAGCATCGTTTCGGCAGCAGGAACGCCCTACTCGGCCTTGCACGACATCGATGCGAATAAGCCGGGCGGCTCCATCAAGATTCGTGTGAAGACCTACGCGCACAGCCTGGGTCTGCACCAAGAGCGGCTGGAGGATCTCGCCAAAGCGAAACAAGAGCTCGCCTATCGCGTGGACGTGAAGCGCCTCGAGCTTCTGCGCCGCAAGCAGCACGAGCTGGCCGCGCGCGCCTTGGGTGACACGGGAATTGCACGGCAGATTGGCGAAATCATCGATCGCGTGCGTCGCTACGAACGGGACCGCAGCGAAGCTGCCGCGGCCGCTACCGCCTTGGCTGCGAATGCGGCCCGCGCAGAGATGGGATTGGTTCGACTTGGAATTCGGCGCAAAGACACCGACACGGTCACGCGCATTTGAAATAGGAGGGGCATGGTCATGATTGCGAATGAGTCCGTAGGACGACAGGAGCTGACCGACACGCTGCACACGATTGACGACGAGCTGGCGGCCTTTGCGCGCGAAGAGCAAAAGCGACTGGGCGTGCCCTCGTCCGAGCGCCACTGGCGCGACACCATGGTGAATCCGCAATTCACCAAGGCCGAGCGTGCCCACACCACCCTGCTCGTGTCGGGGCTCACCGCCGCGCACGACTATTTGGTAAAATCCGCCCTGAGCGGACTTGGTTACAACGTCGAGGTCATCGACGTGCCGGACAACGAGGCGCTTCGCTACGGCAAGGAATTCGGCAACCGCGGCCAGTGCAACCCGACCTATTTCACCGTCGGTAACCTGGTGAAACACCTGACCGAGCGCTGTCGCGACGAAGCCATCTCGCCGTCCGAAGCGGTCAAACGCTATGTCTTCCTGACCGCCGGTGCGTGCGGCCCGTGCCGCTTCGGCATGTACGCGACGGAATATCGGAAGGCCCTGCGCGACGCCGGTTTCGACGGCTTTCGCGTCATGCTGTTCCAGCAGCAAGGCGGACTCGCGCAGGCAACGGGCCAGGACGCTGGTCTGGAATTCACGCCGAAGTTTTTCATCGGCCTTTTGCTCGCGCTCATGGCTGGTGACGTGCTCAACGGCATGGGCTACCGCATCCGTCCCTTCGAGGTCGAGCCCGGCAGCACCGATCGCGCTTTGGCAAAAGCCCGCGAGCACGTGCAAACCGCCCTCGCCAAGCGCACCTTCCTGCCGCTAGCCTTGTGGAAAGCCCGCAAAGAGCTGGCCGCGGTTAAATGCGACTACACGCGACCGTCGCCACGCGTCTCCATCATCGGCGAGTTCTGGGCCATGACCACCGAGGGCGACGGCAACTACCAACTGCAGCGCTTCCTCGAACAGGAAGGCGCCGAGTGCGACATCCAGCTGGTCACGAACTGGATCCTCTACAACATCTGGGAAGCACGCTACGACGCGCGCTCGCGCGCCTATCTGCGCGGTCAGGACAGCGCATATTCCAGCCTCAAGGCGAAGGCCTCGAAGGTCGAGCTGCACCGGGCGACACTGTTGCTGGCCGACAAGGCGCTTCGCGTGGTCTTCCAGACCTTCGCGCACCTGACCGGTTTCCCCGGCTACCACTTGCCCGACATGGACCAAATCGCCGCCATCGCGCACGAGCACTACGACAATCGCCTGCGCGGCGGCGAAGGTCACATGGAGGTCGGCAAGTTCATCCTGAATGTCCTTCACAACAAGTCGCACATGACCTTGTCGGTGAAGCCGTTCGGTTGCATGCCCTCGTCGGGTGTTTCCGACGGCGTGCAAAGCCTGATCACGGCGCGCTTTCCGCAGAGCCTGTTCTGCGCCATCGAGACGTCGGGCGACGGCAAAGTGAATGTGCAAAGTCGCGTGCAAATGTCCGTCTTCAAGGCGCGCCAGAAAGCGCAAACCGAATATCAAGAGACGCTGGATCGCCTGGGCCTCACGCGCGAGCAGGTGCAGGCGTTCATGGCCGAGCATCCGCGCTACGCGAGCCCGCTGCATCGGTCGCCTCACGGCGGCGCAGGCACCGCGGTCGATCGCCTGACGGAGATTGCCCCGTTGGTTGGAAAGTCCAGGCTTGCCGTGCGCGCCCATGAAGCGCGCATGCATGGCGAACGGGTGATGCGCTCGGCGCGAGGGCTGCTGGCAAGTGCGGCTGGGGCCGCGAAAACGCTACGTGCGCAGCGCGGGCCTCTGGTGGAGCGGCTCAAGAACATCTTCGGAACGCCCGCGACGGCGCCCTCGCCGGTGCCGGCTTCGGAAAATGCAGACAAGGCAACTCCCATTCGCTCGAACAAGCTGTCCGTTGTGCGGGCCGAGCACGAGCACACGCCCGAGCCGGTCGTCGAGCTGAAGACGCCCGCGAAGGCGCCGGTGCAAGCGCCAGCGGTGGCGAAGGCACCTCCTCTGCCCGCGACCGAGCCCTCGACGGATCCGGCCAGTGCGCTCAGCGTGGCCCGTGGCGTGGGCAGTGCCCCCCGCGATTTCCAGTGGCTGAAAGAGAATATTCCGTGCCAGGCGGCCTGCCCCGCCCACACGGATATTCCCGCGTATCTGAAGGCCATCAGCGATGGTCGCTACGACGAGGCCTACCAAATCAATCTGCGCGACAACGTCTTCCCGGGCGTGCTCGGGCGCGTCTGTTCGCGACCCTGCGAAGCAGCCTGTCGCCACGGCCAGGACGACCTGGGCGAGCCGGTGGCAATTTGCTGGAGCAAGCGCGCCTCGGCCGACCACCGCGACGGCAAACCGATGGTGTTGCCGCCCATCGCAGCCCCGACCGGAAAGACGGTCGTGGTCGTCGGCGGCGGCCCCGCGGGCCTGTCGGCCGCGCGAACCCTGGCGCTGCTCGGACACAAGGTCACCGTGCTGGAGCAACACGTCCGCGCTGGCGGCATGATGGTGCAGGACATTCCCGAGTTCCGACTGCCGCGCGAAGTGGTCGAGTTGGAAATCGAGCAGATTCATCTGACCGGCGTCGACATCCGCTGCGGCGTCGCGCTTGGCCGCGACGTCACCCTGGCCCAACTCGAGGCCGACTACGACGCCGTGGTGCTGGCCGCGGGCACGTTCCGCGCGAACTATCTCGACTTGCCCGGCAAGAACCTGCGCGGCATCGAGCACGGCCTCGATTTCCTGCTCAAGGTCGGCGAAGGGAAAGACAGCCCGCTGGGGCCGAGCGTGCTGGTCATCGGCGGCGGATTTACCGCCATGGACTGCGCCCGCACCGCCGCTCGCCTGGGCGCCAGCACCATTCAACTGGGAGAAGCCCCCGGCGGACGCGACCATGTGCCCGCGTTGAAGTTGGGCGCCGAGACGGTCCGCGTCCTCTATCGCCGCTCGAAAGAGGAAATGCTGATCACCCCGGGCGAGATCGAAGATCTGCAACACGAAGGCATGGATCTGGAGATCATGGTGGCGCCCGTGGCCTACTTGGGTGACGAAAACGGCAACGTGCGCGGCATGCGCTTCGTGCGCACGCAAATGGGCGAAACCGACAGCAGCGGACGCCGCAAGCCCGAGCCCATTCCCGGCAGTGAATTCGAATTGCCGGCCAGCACCGTGCTGCTTGCCACCGGCCAGTTTCCCGACGGCAGCATCGTGGGCAGCGACGGCCAGAGCCTGCTCGGCAAAGACGGTTGGCTCACCACCGGCAGCGCCCACCGAACGACGCGACCCAAAGTCTTCGCCGCCGGCGATTTCGCCACCGGCGCGCGTACCCTCATCGATGCCATCGCTCACGCCAAAGAGTGCGCGTTGACGGTCGACGAAGCCCTGGTCGGCAAGCGGCGAATGCGGGAAGCAGCCGTCGTCGAAGACGCCAAGACCACCGGCCGGACGCGCGAGATGGACACCGTGCCGCGCCGAAAGATGCGCCTGTTGCCGGTCCTCGACCGCAACTTGCGCGCCGAAGTCGAACAAGGCTTCGACCACGAACGCGCGCACGACGAGACCACCCGCTGCTACCTCTGCCATCACAAGATGGAAATCGACGAGTCGCTATGCACCAAGTGCGACCTGTGCCTGAACGTCAAGCCGCGCGCAGATTGCATCGTGAAAGTCAGCGCCTTCGCCTACGACGACGCCGGCCGCATCGCCGGCTTCACCCGCGCCACCGACGAAGACAAGAGTCCGCGCATCTGGATCAACCAAAGCGACTGCATCCGCTGCGGCGCGTGCATCGACGTCTGCCCGGACGACGCGATCAGCTTGCAGAAGGTGAGCTGGAAGACGGTGGGGGCGTAGGGCCGGCGCCAAAGCAGTCCCTCGTCGAGATCGGCATCGCCAAAGCCCTGTCAGCACCCTCTGGGTGCATTTTCGTCGATCGCTTCACGTCTATCTACTCCTGTAGGCAAATCAATGCGCCCGACTGCGAGCAGAGCCCCTTGTCAACTCCGAAAAACCACAAGCTACTGGTATCACCGGCAATTCCAAACAAGGACGTCGAGGTCACCGACTGCCAGTTGCTGCAGGTAGTTTCGCTGGTTCCTGCAATGGTCATGGTGGCCGCGCCGCTCCAAGTGCTGAAATTACCGAAGTATTGACCGTCCGGGGCCACGTTCGGAGCCGCATCCAAAAGAGAAGATGAGAAGAATGCGCTCGCCGTCGGCGCGAGCTGAATTCCGTCGAGACGGACCCAGGGCGCTCCATTGGTATTGAATCTCGAGGCGGCGCTGGCCCCATTGGCGGCGAGCAGCGCCTTGTACGTCCCTGGCAGGTGCGCATCGCTTGCCTCGGTTTGGCAACGAGCGTCGGCGGAAGCGATGCCTCCTCCGGAGCTCCATGGATTGGCGATGAACGCATATCGCCCCGTCGCTACCGGGTCCACGCCCACGATGGCTGCGCGATCGACGCCAAAACAATAGAGAGGCTGCTCTGTGGAACAAGTCTGCAGACCCAAACGGGTGAAGACCTCACCGCTTCCGCTTGATAGGCCCGACAGGAGAAGCTCCACGCTATCTGCGGGTGCCAAGGTGAAATCACCACAGCTTGTGTTGGTGGTTTCAGTGGACCAAGCACCGTCACCGCTCGTATTGGTCCTGACGTAAACGCTGCCCACGTCCTTACCGGACTCGTCCAATCTCGGCGGGTAGAAGAAGCGGTTGCTCGCAATGTCCTCGACGCGATTCAACACCGGCTTTCCATCGGTACGAACCCAGCCGCTGGCGCTTCCTAGCCGGTCCTTCGCGTTCACCGTGGATGTCGAAAGCCACGCCCGGTAGGTGCCCGGAAGGCCGGCTGCCTGCGCACGCCCCTTGCAGATGTCGTCGGCACCTGCCAAACCGCCCAGCGCTGCGTCGTGTTTGGTCGAGGTCACGAACACGATGTTGGGCGCTGGAGAGAAGGTAGCGGACACCGTGGTATCGCTGGTGATGATGAAAGAGCACTGGCCCCTTCCGGTACAACCCGCTCCACTCCATCCTACGAAGGCCTGGTTGGTACTAGGCGTGGCAGTCAAAGTCACCGTGGTACCGTAGGCGTAAGTGGCGGTGCACGTCGCACCGCAGGAGATGCCACCGTTCGAGCTGGTGACCCCGCCAGCACCGGGTCCAGTCTCGCTAATTTTCAACGTCAGCATCTGGGTCGTGCAAGCGGGTACCGGCGTGCTCCACGTGCCATCGGCCTGACAAGTCCTGGTCGTCGTGGCCCCCGAGAGGACGTTTCCGACGTCGCACGTGTACGTCGCCGTCGATTGGTAGGTAGTCCGGGCGGCGCTGACCGATCCACTCGCTATCTTGGGTGGGGAGCCACAGTCAACGATGGTGCAGGCGGGCCCCGGCCGGGTCCAGGTTGAATCGGCCTGGCACGTCAAGGCGGACGTGCCGGACATTGCATATCCGGTATCGCAGGCATAGGTCGCGCTGGATCCATACGTCGTGGCGGTGCGAGAAACCGAAGCGTTCGTGACTGTGGGTGGTGCTCCGCAGTCCACTGGATTGCAAGTCGGAACCACTCCGTTCCAAGTACCATCGCTCTGACAGGTGCGCTCCTTGGCCGGTACCGGAGCCTGGTATCCGGAGGAGCAGGTGTAGGTCGCGATCGAGGCGACCGTCGTCGACGGTACGGACACGCTGCCGTTTGACGGATTCGTCAAGGTTGGACACTGCGCGGGGCCGGTGTCACTGGTGCCGCTCGTGCTGCTCGTGCCGCCGGTGCCACTGGTGCCGCCGATGCCGCTCGTAGTCGTCATTCCGCCGGTGCCCGTCGCGCCGCCCTTGCTCGCTATGCCGCCGGTGCCCGTCGCGCCGGCAATCGAGTCGTTGGCCACGAATGGCATGTCCGAACCGACCTCGGGCAGCACGCTAGTGCCCGGCACGTCCTCAACCGCGCCGTCCGCTCCTGGACGCACGCACGTGCCGACAACGCCTGCGATCGCTCCGAAGCACGCGTACCCCGAAGGGCAATTCTCGTCGCTCTTGCACTTCAGGCTCCCAGCGTCGATATTCGGTTGATTGAAGCACCCGCTGGCGGCCAACAGCAGCAGAGCAACACCAGCGCCCAGACTCTTCCGCGCGAGCACTAGAAAGCTCCTTGCAAGACAGCGCCAACGTGACCGGCACCAACCGCGGGCACGAAGGCCACCTGCGCATTCTGCCCTTGGCTGTAGCCGAGCAAATACAAGACTGCGCCGCCGACCAGGCATGCAGCACCCGCGCCGTAGGCGACCCAGCCAAGGGTCTGGTAGGTCGACCGCGACGATTCCTTGCTTCGTGAATAGAGGGTCGTCGAGGAACCATTCGCGTCGTTCAGGTCTTTCGCGAGGCTATTCGCCTTCAGGTTGAGGATCACGCCGGTGGCAATTCCTGCCACGCCAACGGCTGCTGCCGTGATTCCACCGATTCGCAGTCCACGTCCCGGCGTCGTGGGCGCAGCCGACTCGGTGACGTCCAACCTGACCTCATGCTTTGCCTCGACCGTGGGGGTCTTCGACTCTGCTTGCTCTGTCGTCAAAGCGCTCGGAGCTGCCATCGCAGGGGCCGCTGGCACAACCACCGATGCCGCCTGTGCTGCCGGCTTCTGCTTGTCCAGCACCGCCTGGCAATTCGCGATGTGCTTTTCTGCCGACTCATCCGGGGCGTGCCCCGCGTCGGCGTTCTTCAGCTGATACTCGCGAAAACGAACGATGGCTTCTTCGTACTTGCCGTTCTGCTCGAAGCAGCGTCCCTGGTTGAACAGGTACGTAACATCGTTGTTGCTACTGACGTACAGCTCGGCCAGGAGCGCGACACCCTTGGCGTAGTCACCCGCCAGGCAGGCGGTCTTCGCGACCCGTTCCTTGTTCTCCTTGGCGCCAGCCCTTGCTGCCAGTGGCACGGCCAGAGACGCCAGCGTGAACAGCAAGATCCGTCCAGGCAGCAAGCTCGGCTTTCGCAACGTCACAAAACTCATCGGGCCGATGGTCCTACAACCGACAATGCGTGTCAACGGGCGCGCAGCTGTGCGCCCGAACTGCCCGCCGACCTCCCAAGCTACGCGGCTTCCCTTGACAAACGAGACGCACCGTTCAATATCCGGATAGGATTAGTCGGATTTAGTTACCCACCCGCACCTTCACGCCAGACTCCCAGGACAACCCATGGCGATAACTCAGAAAAGCAAGTATGCCCTCCGCGCAACGCTCGAGCTGTCGTTGCGCTACGGTCACGGTCCCATCTCCATCAGCGAGATCGCCAAGGCGCAAGCGATCCCGGCCCGCTTTCTCGAAGCTATCTTGGCGCAGTTGAAACGCGCCGCACTGGTCGAGTCTCGCCGCGGGAACGAAGGCGGCTACGTTCTTGCGCGGCCACCGTCGCGCATCTCGGTGGGCGACGTTCTGCGTGTCGTCCAGGGCGCCTTGGCCGACCCGGAAGTCGCCAACCGCGGACAGAACGGAACGCCGCAGGCATTTCAGACTGTGTTTGGCCCGATTTGGGAGTCGGCGGTGCGAGCGTCCAGCTCGGTCTACGACGGCGCCAGTTTCCAGACCCTCGCGGAACGCTACCGCGTCGCTCTCGGCAACGGCGCGCCCGACTATAACATTTAGGGATTCCTGCGCACTTGCGCTGGCCGGCCTGAGTGTGCGCTGATAGGGGGCTGATGAGCCCTGAAGACAAAGAACGACGGGGGAGCGGCCCCGACGATTCCGACTCGGTCGGATGGACGAGCGCGCGCACCCTTCGCTTGGTCGAGGCCGACGCTCCGGTCGAGCTCGAGCTGGGCGGTACGCTGGGCCCGATCGACGTCGAATACGAGACCTACGGTACCCTCTCCCCGCGCAAGGACAACGTGGTGTTCATCGCGCACGCGCTCACCGGCGACGCGCATGTGGCCGGCTGGGACAAGAACACCGAGAAGAACGGGCGCACCTGGCGCGACCGCAAGCCGGGCTGGTGGGACGCCGTCGTCGGCCCGGGCAAGGCGGTCGATACTAGCCGCTACTTCGTGATTTGTCCGAACGTGCTCGGCAGCTGCTACGGAACCACGGGCCCAGCCTCGACCGATCCGCTCACCGGCAAGCCCTACGGCCTGCACTTCCCCATGGTCACGGTGGGCGACTGGGTGAAGCTGCACGCGCGACTGCTCGACGCGCTCGGCATCGCTCGCGTCCGCGCCATCATCGGTGGTTCCATCGGCGGACAACAGGCGCTGGAGATGGCCCTGGCCTTCCCCGAGCGAGTCGAGCGAGTAGTGGTCCTGGCCGCGGCGACGCGACTGTCTGCCCAAGGCGTGGCGTTCAACGCCGTGGCTCGCTATTGCATCCTAAACGACCCCAACTTCGCGGGCGGCGACTACTACGGCCGGGACAAAGGCCCCGACTCCGGCCTGGCAGCCGCGCGCATGCTGGCGCACATTACCTATTTGTCCGACGAGGGCATGCACGAAAAGTTCGGGCGCCGCTTGCAACGCGACGGCGACCAGAAGGCGGGCTTCGGCATCGAGTTCGCCGTCGAGAGCTACCTCGACTACCAAGGCCGCGCCTTCGTCGAGCGCTTCGACGCCAACAGCTACCTCTACATCACGCGCGCCATGGACTACTACGATGCCGCGGCGGCGTGGGGCGGCGGCAGCCTGGTCGAAGCCTGCCGCCGCGTGAAGGCCAGCGCCCTCGTGGTGTCGTTCGATTCGGACTGGCTCTATCCGCCGGCCGACTGCCGAGATCTCGCACTCGCGCTCACGCGCACCGGTACGCGCGTGACCTATACCGAAGTGCCGTCGCGCTTCGGGCACGACTCGTTCTTGGTCGAAACGCAAAAGGTCGGGCGCCTGCTGCGCAGTTTTCTCGCACACTAGGAATTGACAATGACGGAGCCACACGCTGACCAAGAGTCACTGACCGGTCGTTCGCAGGTTTCGGCCGAGGCGTTCGAGAAATGCGCGGCTGCCATCGCGACGCTGATTCGGGAACGCGCGCAGCACGCGAAGGACAAACGGTCGCTGCGCTGGCAAGAAGAAATCATTTCGCGCGAAATCCCCGTCGGTGGGTCGGTGCTCGACCTGGGCTGCGGCGACGGATTTTTGCTGGAGCGTCTCATCCGCGAGCGCAACGTCCGCGGCCAAGGCGTCGAGATTGACGCCGAGCAGGTGTTTTCCTGCGTCGACCGCGGCGTGCCCGTAATTCAGGCCGACCTCGGCTCGGGCCTGGCTTGGTGCCCGGACAAAGCCTTCGACGTGGTCGTGCTGGAGGAGACGCTGCAGACGCTGCAGAACCCCCGCGAAGTCCTCGAAGAAATGCTGCGAGTCGGGAAGCGCGGCATCGTCTCGTTCCCGAATTTCGCGCACTACCGCGTGGTGGTCGACCTGGCGGCGCGCAGCCGCATGCCAGTCACCGAACGCCTGCCCTTCTACTGGTATGAATCGGCCAACATCCACCTGCTCACCTTGCGCGACCTGCTAGACTGGGCTTCGTCAAGCGGGGTGGCCATCGTGTCGGGCTACGCTCTCGTCGACGGCACGCCCCGAGAATTGCGCGCGGATGACGACCTGCTTGCCGAAGAGGTCCTGGTGGTCGTCGAAAGAAAGTAGATGAGAACAAGCGTTCCTGCCGAGCAGCTCGCCCGCTACGATTCCGTGGGGCCACGTTACACGTCGTATCCGACGGCGGTCGATTTCCATGCCGGCTACGGCGAGGCGCAGTACCGCGCGTCGCTGGCGGCGGCGAACCAGCTCGGCAGCGCGCCGCTTTCGATCTACACACACATTCCCTTTTGCATCGAGCGCTGCTGGTTCTGCGGCTGCCACACCTACGCGACCGCGCGGCACGACGTGGTCGAGCCCTACTTGGCGCACCTGGAAATCGAGATGGCTCGCGTGGCCGAGCTTTTGCCCGACCGTCGCAGTGTCGCGCAATATCACTTGGGCGGCGGGACCCCGACCTACCTTAATCCCGACGAATTGGTGCGCCTGGTGCGCAGCTTCGAACGACATTTCCATTTTCTGCCCAATGCCGAACGCGCCATCGAAGTCGACCCGCGGGTGACGACCATCGCGCACATCGAAGCCCTGGCCAGCCTGGGTTTCTCGCGCATTTCCCTCGGCGTTCAGGATTTCGAGCCCGACGTGCAGGTTGCCATCGGTCGCGAGCAGCCGCTGGCGGCGACGGAAAACCTGGTGGCGTGCGCGCGCAAGAACGGCTTTCAGGGCGTCAACATCGACCTCATCTATGGGCTGCCCCGCCAGACGCCCGAGACCTTCACGCGGACGATCGCCCAGGCCGTTGCTCTGGCACCCGACCGAGTCGCGGTCTATTCGTTCGCGTACTTGCCCAACCAGCGCGGGCACCAGAAGCAGATCGAGGTGCCGGCCATGCCCGGCCGCGACGCCAAGTTCGCCCTGCTCGCCATCGCGCGCGAGGGCTTCATGGACGCCGGCTATCAAGCCATCGGCATGGACCACTTCGCGCTGCCCTCCGACGAGCTATCGATTGCCCAGCGCGCGGGTCGCCTGCAGCGCAATTTCATGGGCTACACGGTGATGGCCGGCGCCGACATGCTCGGCTTCGGCGTATCGGCCATCGGCGACGTGCGCGGCGCGCTCGTGCAAGACGAGAAGAAGCTGGTGCACTACTACCGCATGCTCGACGAGGGCAAGCTGCCGGTCGCGCGCGGCTACCAGCGCACGGCCGACGACGAGATCCGCCGCGAGGTCATCCACACCCTGATGTGCAATTTCGTGGTCGACCGCAAGGCCATCGAAACCAAGCACGGCATCGTCTTTGGCGAGTACCTCGGCGACCCTCTCAAACAACTGGCGCCTTTCGTCGCCGACGGCATGTGCGAAATCGACGAGCAGTCTGTGCGTGCCGTGGGCTTAGGCCAGGTTTTCGTGCGCAACCTGGCCATGTGCTTCGACGCCCACTTGGCGCCCAAGCTTTCGGCGGCCGCGCCGGTTTTCTCCCGCACCGTCTGATTGCGCTCGGAGATGGCGCGCGCTCTTGCGATCCTTGGTACGGCGTCGGACGTGGGCAAGAGCCTGGTGTCCGTCGCGCTCTGTCGATTGCTTGCCGACGCGGGATTCGACGTTGCGCCGTTCAAGGCGCAGAACATGGCGAATCAAGCGGGCGTGACTGCCGACGGGCTGGAAATGCCGCGCGCCCAGATCCTGCAAGCGCTAGCCTGCCGAAAAGCTCCGCACGTGGACATGGGCCCGGTTCTGCTCAAGCCGGTCAGCCAGACCGGAGCGCAAGTCATCGCACTCGGCAAAGCGCTGGGCATGCAGGAGGCCGCAGCCTATTTTCGCGAGGGTAACCCGCTACGCGCGCTCGCGGCCGAGGCGCTCTCGCGCATGCTCGCTCGCCATCAGGTGATTGTGCTCGAGGGCGCCGGCAGCCCCGTCGAGCTCAACCTCATGGAACGCGACTTCGTGAACCTGGTTCCTGCGCGCCAGGCGGACGCGGCGATTGTGCTCGTCGCCGACATCGACAAAGGCGGCGTGTTCGCGCAGATCCTCGGCACCCTGGATTTGCTGCCCGAGGCAGATCGCGATCGCGTGCTCGGCGTGGTGGTCAATCGGTTTCGCGGCGATGCGCGACTGTTCGACGATGGCATTCGCATTCTCGAAGAACGTGCCGGTGTGCCCGTGTTGGCGCTGATTCCCCACTTCGAGCACGGACTCGACGAGGAAGACCACGTGTTCCGCATGCCGATCAATCGGGGCGCGACTGCCGGCAAGCTCAAGGTCGGCGCCGTGATCTATCCGCGGGTAAGCAACACCGAAGATCTCGCCCCTCTTTCCGCAGAGCCGGACGTGGAGATGACCTGGTTGACGGATCCGCGTCTCGCCCTGGAGCAAGATCTTCTGATCTTGCCGGGAACCAAGGCCACGCTGGGCGATCTCGCCTTTCTCACCGCTGGCGGCATGGCCGAGGCCATCCGAACCGCCCACGATCGCGGCACTTGGATTCTCGGGCTGTGCGGCGGCTACCAAATGCTTGGCCGAACCCTGAAAGACGATGCGGGCAGCGAAGCCGGTCCCAGCTTCTTCGAGGGGTTGCACCTTCTGCCCACGAGCACGGTCTTCGATCCGGAAAAAGTCGTGCAGGAAAGCCAGACGGAATCGCTGTGGCCGAAGCCCGGCCTTCGCCTTTCAGGCTACGAGATCCATCACGGTCGCACGCACCTATGCGACCAAGCCGACTCAGATGGCGAGCCTCTCGCTGGCGGCGGAGCTATGACCGGATGGCGTCGCGATCGCGTGGTCGGAACCTACCTGCACGGAGTTCTGAACAGCGACGAGTGGCGAAGCGCTTTCCTGAACCAGATTCGCCACAGTCGAGGGCTTCCCGAACAAGAGGTACAGACGAGCACCGCCATCGAGCTGCGCATCCGGCGCTGGGCGGAGCACGTGAAGCATCACCTCCGCCCCGGCGCTTGGGAGCGCGTCCTAAGAGCTACGTCGTGACGGTGAGGTCCAAGCTGATCTCCAGCTTGAGAACCTTGGAGATCGGGCAGCCTGCCTTCGCAGCGGCCGCGGCCTCTTCTACCTTGGCCTTGTCCGCGCCGCGCGCCTTCACGACCGTCGTGAGGGCGCTCTTGGTCAGCGTCAGATCCTCGAAGGTAACGGCGCACGAGGTTTCCACGGCCTCGGGCGTGATGCCCCGCTCGCCGAGCTGGGCCGAGAGCGCCATGCTGAAGCAGCTGGCGTGGGCGGCCGCGATGAGCTCTTCCGGGTTGGTGCCCGGATCGGATTCGAACCGCGTCTTGAAGGTGTAACTCTGATCCTTGATCGCACCGCTTCCGACGGTGAACTTGCCCTTGCCGGACTTCAAATCGCCATTCCACGCTGCATTTGCACTTCGTTTCATCGTTCTCTCCTTGCCTCGGTTTGTAGTCCTCCTGAAGATGCTACGGGGTGCGTGATCGTTCCGAGAAAAGCGCACGGCGATACCTGATTTCGTGACTGGGTCTTCCACAAACAGACTCAAGGACGAGTCTCACCGATGGTGCTGGCCATCGCCGTTGATTGCTCACCAAAGCCGATTCCAGCTTGCTTTTTGGCAAATCTGTTCCGCACGTGGTTATCGCATCCTTGTCCACCTCGACTTCGGAAGGCAGGTGTTTTAGAAAGATTGATGTGACTGAATCGAGGGTGGTACCCAGTTGTAACCTCCTGATGTGCACCGGCCGATTCTGAGGGTTCCCACCTCCATGAAAGGGTAACGGAAACCATGAAGAGCTATGCGGCGAACGAGATTCGGAACATTGCGCTGATTGGCCACGGTGGTGCGGGTAAGACCACGTTGGCGGAAGCTATCCTCTTCTGCACGAAGACGAACCAGCGTCTCGGGCGTGTCGACGACGACACCTCGACGTTCGATTTCGAGCCCGAAGAGCAAAAGCGCAAGACCAGTATCTCGGCCGCGGTCGGCCACGTCGAATGGAAGAAGACGAAAGTCAATCTCATCGATACGTCGGGCAATGGCAGCTTTCTGGTCGAAACGCGCATTGCCCTCGACGTCGCGGATTCTGCGCTGTTGCTCGTGTCAGCAAACGAAGGCGTGCAGGTCTACACCGAGCGCACCTGGGACATGGTCGAGGAAATCGGTCTGCCCCGCTGTATCGTCGTGTCTCGACTCGATCGCGATAATTCTGCCTTCGATACCGCGCTCGAAAACATCCGGACGTCGCTGACCAGCAAAGCGGTCGCCGTGCAGTTGCCCATCGGACAGGAAAGCAGCCTCGAAGGCGTCATCGATCTCATGAGCATGAAGGCGTTGCGCTTCAGTAACGAGGGCCGCGACGTCGCCACCGCGGACGTGCCGGCCGGACTGCAGGACGCCTCCAAGAAAGCGCGCGAGGTTTTGTACGAGGCCATCGCCTCGGCGGACGACAACCTGCTGGAGAAGTACCTCGAGACCGGCACGCTGTCCGACGAAGAAGCTCGCAAGGGCCTCGCGCAAGGCGTGCGCAAGTGCGCGATCGTGCCCGTCCTAGCAACGTCGGGGGCCCTATGCCTCGGCGTCCAGCCACTTCTCGACTTCGTCGTGGAGGTGCTTCCATCGCCACTCGATCGTGCACCGTGGAAAGGCACGCAGGGCGATGCCCCCACCGAACGAGCCCCCGATCCGAGCGCACCGGTCTCAGCCTACGTTTGGAAGACGTCGACATCGGATATCGGCCGGCTGTCGATCCTTCGCGTGCTGACCGGCAAACTGCAAAGCGATGCGACGCTGGTCTCGGTCAACCACGACACCAAAGAACGGTTCGGCCAGCTGTACGCCTTGCAGGGCAAGACCCGAGAAGCCATCTCCGAGGCGTTCCCCGGCGACATCGTGGCGGTGGCCAAGCTGAAGGCAACCAAGACGGGCGACACGCTCTCCGACGAGAAGGCTCCCTTCGCCCTCCCCCGGCCCACCATTCCGGCACCGCTCATCACCTACGCCCTTCATCCCAAGAGCAAAGGCGACGAGGACAAGGTCGCGGTCAAGCTGAACGAAATCATCGACTCGGACGTGGCGGTCAAGGTCACCCACGATCCGCAATCGAAGGCGATCCTGCTCGGCGGTACCGGCCAAGTGCACGTCGAGGTAGTCGTGGATCGCTTGCATCGCGCCGGGGTCGAGGTGGAGTTGCTCGCGCCGAAGGTGCCCTACCTCGAGACGATCCGAGGCAAGGCACAGAACGTCGAAGGCAAGCACAAGAAACAGACCGGCGGACGCGGGCAGTTCGGCGTCGTGTTCATCGACATGGAACCCCTACCCCACGGCGGCGGCTTCGAGTTCGTGGACGACGTGGTTGGCGGCGCCGTGCCCCGGCAGTTCATCCCGGCCGTCGAAAAAGGCATGCGCAACCGCATGACCCGAGGGGTTATCGCCGGGTATCCGGTCACCGACGTCAAAGTCCGCCTTTTCGATGGCAAGTACCACGACGTCGACTCGGATGCGCGCTCGTTCGAAATTGCGGCGTCGAAGGGATTCCAGACGGCGTTCAAGCTGGCCAAGCCGTGCTTGCTCGAGCCCATCATGAAATTGCAGGTCACCTGCCCCAGCGATTCCATGGGCGATGTCATCGGCGACCTCAATCACCGACGCGGCCGCGTCGAAGGCATGGACTCGACCCCCAAGGGCGAAGAAATCATTCGGGCCCACGTCCCCATGTCCGAGACGCTAAAATACGCCTCGGATCTGCGCTCGATCACCGGTGGCCGCGGCTCGTTCGCCATCGAGTTCTCGCACTACGACGAGCTGCCCGGACAGCTCATGGACAAGGTCATCGCCGATTCGAAGATGGCGGCGGACGAGGACGAATAAGAGAGAGCGCAGAGAGGACGGAGGGCACAGAGGGCTTCCTCTGGCTCCCTGTGGTAGATCGAAAAGAATCATGAAAGTTCTGTTCATTGGCGGCACGGGCATCATCAGCTCGGCCTGTTCCCGCATTGCCGTCGAGGCAGGTATTCAGCTTTTTCATCTGCGCCGAGGGAAGACCGGGCGGCAGGTTCCGCTCGGTATCAAGGTGCTGACGGGGGACATTCGCGATCCGGCGGCGGCGCGCGCTGCAATCGGCAATCTCAAGTTCGACGTGGTGGTCGATTTCATCGCCTTCACGCCCGAGCACATCGCCCTCGACATCGATCTCTTCCGCGGCAGGACCGGGCAATTCGTGTTCATCAGCTCTGCCTCGGCCTACCAGACGCCACCGCGCAGCTTGCCGGTCACGGAGTCCACGCCGCTCGACAATCCGGTATGGGCGTACTCGCGTGACAAGATAGCCTGCGAGGAAGCACTGCTGGCCGCTTACCGGCGCGAGCAATTTCCGTTCACTGTGGTGCGCCCGTCGCACACCTACGACCGCACGCTGTTCCCGGTGCACGGCGGCTACACGGTCGTTCATCGCATGCGCCAGGGCAAGCCGGTGATCGTGCACGGCGATGGCACGTCCTTGTGGACGCTCACCCACCACGAAGACTTCGCGCGGGCCTTCGTCGGACTGCTTGGCAACGACCGAGCCATCGGCGACACCTTCCACATCACGTCCGACGAGTGGTTGTCGTGGAATCAGATTCACCTGCAGCTCGCGCAGGCGGCCGGTACGGAAGCGAAGCTGATGCACCTGCCGTCGCACATCATCGCCAAGGTCGACCGCGAATGGGGAGACAGCTTGCTTGGCGACAAGACCCACAGCATGATCTTCGACAACAGCAAGGTGAAGCGGCTCGTTCCTGGCTGGGAAGCGCGCATTCCCTTCTCGCGCGGCGCCGAGGAAATCATGGCGTACTACGACGGCGATCCCATTCGGCAGGTCGTCGATAGGGCTTTCGACGCCACCATGGACAGACTGGTCGAGATCGCGCGCCGTCTGGAGAATTCGTAACCAGCGATGGTCAAAACCCAGCTCCGCATCATCTACGGCGACACCGACCAGATGGGTGTCGTGTACTACGGCAACTACCTGCGCTTCTTCGAAGCCGCGCGCAACGAATGGCTGCGCGCCAAAGGTGTCCGTTGGCGCGACATCGAAAACGAGCACGCCATCTACTTGCCGGTCGCCGAGGCCAAAGTGAACTACAAGCGCCCCGCGCGCTACGACGACCTCATCGACATCGAGACACGGCTTGGCGAGCTGGGACAGGTGTCGCTTCGCTTCGACTACCGCATCCTGCGCGAAGGCGAATTGCTGGTGCACGGCCACACCGTCCACGCTTGCATCACTCGCGACGGCAACATCCGCGAGTTTCCCGAGCCGTTGCGAGACCGCCTGCGCGAAGCGCGGTAAGATGCCGCATTCATGGACAGCAAGCCCACCTACTCGCAGGGCGAGGTGAACGAGATCATCCGCCGCGCGCTGGAGCAACAATCGCGGCATCAGGATCACCTCGACCACGATGATCTGGTGGCTATCGCCGACGAGGTAGGCATCGATCGGGCCTCGCTGGAGCAGGCAAAGGCCGAGATCGCCAAGGATCGGGACCGCGCCGTCGAGCGAGATGACGACGCCAAGACCTTGGCGGTCGAGCGGAGCCTTCAGCTCAAGAGCTTCCTCGGCGCGCTGGTCAGTCACGCCATCATGAACGTCGCGTTCTACGTCATCGACACGCGGTTCTTCGGCGGTATTTGGTTCAAGTGGCCCCTTCTGGGCAGCGCCATTCTGCTGGCGTTCCGACTCCGACGTGTGATTGCGCCACGCGAGCAACTGCTGCGCCGTCGACGCAAAGAAGAACGCCGGCGAGCGAGGGAACAGCGCCGCGCTGCCTGGATCAACATCAAACAGCGCGTACTACCGAGCGGTCGCGAAAAGCCCAGCAGCAAGCACTTCGAGGTGGTGGTCCAGGCCGGCGTCACGGCTTTGCTGGAAATCGCGGCGCGCAAGCTCGACGAGCACGCGAAGAGCGACCGCCGCGATAAGTGATATTACTTCGGCCGATGCTCGGGATGTTCGTCGAAATAGGCGTCGCGGCTCTCACGCGTGATTTCCACGACATAGAGCCGCTCCTTGAGCAATTGCGACTGGCAGCCTAGACGCGAGTCGGGGCGTACGTCGAAGGCACCGTCGAGCTTGTCCTCCTCGTTGTCTTCGAGGGGCGAGACATCTTCTAGGCCTTCTTTGATGTACACGTGGCATGTCGAGCACGCGCACACGCCGCCGCACGCCGAGCCAAGCTGGGCACCCACCCTTTCGGCGGCGTCACGAATCGTGGTCCCCACCGGAACCTCGGCTTCGATACCGTCGGGAACGAAACGCACCCGCGGGCTCATTTGCCGGTCACCTTCTTCTCGACGCTGTCCAAGGCCTGTCCTCGCACGTTCGCGTCCAGCGCGGCATTCATGCGTCGCCGTGCGAACTCCTTGCTGGCCTCGTCCAGGGCCGCGACGGCCGAGCGTATGGCCAGGTGGTTCGTAGCCGCCTTGGCCACCTCCAGCTTTTCTATCGCCGCCGTAATGGCCGGGACCTCGCCTTCGACGAGCAGCTCGGACGACGCGACCAGCGCCGCGCGGGTTGCGCCCAAGATGCGATCGGCTTCGACACGCTCGACGGTGAGCAGGCGCGCACCCATATCGTCGTCAGCATGTTCGAACGAGTCGCGAATCATGCGTTCGACCTCGTCGTCGCTGAGGCCGTAGCTCGGCTTCACGCGAATCGACGATTCCTTGCCGGTGAATTCTTCGCGCGCGGAAACGCTGAGGATGCCGTCGGCGTCGACGGTGAAAGTTACCTTCAGTCGCGCCATGCCCGCCGTCATGGGCGGGATGCCGCCCAGCTTGAAACGCGCCAGCGAACGACAGTCGCTCACCAGCTCGCGCTCGCCCTGCACGACGTGCAAATCGAACGCCGTCTGGTTATCGGCGTAGGTGGTGAAGGTTTGGACCGCGCCGCAAGGCACGGTGGTATTGCGATGGATGAGCTTTTCCGTCACGCCGCCCATCATCTCGATGCCCAGCGAAAGCGGCACAACATCCATCAGGACGACGTCGCCGCGTCCGCCGCTGACCAGCAGATCGGCCTGCACTGCCGCCCCAAGCGCCACCACCTCGTCCGGATCGATATCGGCCAGCGGTTCTTTGCCGAACAGCTCCGCCACGAATCGCCGCACGATCGGCATGCGAGTCGCGCCTCCTACGAGGATCACGCCGGAGAGCTCTTCCACGGCTACGCCCGCATCGCGAATGGCACGCCGGACCGGCGGCGCACAGCGATCCAGAACCGGCCGCACGAGCGCGTCGAGCTTTTCGCGCGACAGCCCGCCCTGCCAATTCCCTCCCGCCAGAGCAACCGTCACGGTCGTCTCGCTCACAATCGTCAGCGCCTCCTTCGCGGCGCGGGCCGCATCGAGAACCGCGCGCGCGACACCAGGGTCGCCGCCCGCATCCGCAGGCCGCGCCATCGCCGACAGCAAATGCCCTGCCACCGCGCGATCGAAGTCGTCACCGCCGAGCGCCGAATCGCCGCCCGTGGACTTCACCTCGAACACGCCGCCTTCGAGCTTCAGGATGGAAATGTCGAACGTGCCGCCGCCGAGGTCGAAGACCGCGAAGGTGCCTTCGGCCTGCTTGTCGAGGCCGTACGCCAGCGCCGCGGCGGTCGGCTCGTTGAGCAGTCGCATGACTTCGAGCCCCGCCAGCCGGCCAGCGTCGCGGGTGGCCTGCCGTTGAGCGTCGTCGAAGTAAGCAGGCACGGTGATGACCGCGCCGTCGAGCTCGCCGCCCAAATCCGCTTCAGCGCGCGCTTTGAGAACCCGAAGAATTTCGGCCGACACTTCCATCGGCGTGACGGCGCGGCTGCCGCCGGCAACGGCGAAGCGAACGATAGGATCAACAGGATCGACAGGATCGCCGGACGACGACCGCGCAAACCGATACGACGTCAGCTCGCGCGTGGCTTCGGCGTCCTCGGGCCCGCGCCCCATGAATCGCTTGACCGAGGCGATGGTGTCCGACGGCGCCGACGCGGCAAGGTCGCGCGCCTTCTGTCCTACGACGACGGAGCCATCCGTCCCGTAGTGAACCACGGACGGCAAGAGCGACAAATCACCGTCCCGCAGGCACACCGGCTGGCCGGACTTGACGACCGCGACCAAGGAATTCGTCGTGCCCAAATCGATGCCGACCGCGCGGCCTTTGCAGACTTGCTTGACCTGCGACTCGCCCGGCTCGGAAATGCCAAAAAGCGCCTCAACGGGCATCGCGACCGCCATTTCTGGCGTTGGCCGGGCCCGCGTCCTGGTCCCACAGAGCCCGCGCTTCGTCGAGGAAACGGCGGTAGTAGCGGACAGTCACGAGCCGTGCGGCGATGGCAGACAAGCTCGGGCTGTCGGCCGCAAAGCCTCTGGCCACGTCGTCCATCACCACATTCAAGCGGCTGCGCACCGTCGCGATCAGCGCTTCCGCCTCGTGCACATCGCCTGCGGCGTGCGCTGCCGCCAGCGCCTCTCGCAGCTCGAGCACCTCCATCAGCAGCACCGGCGGCACGGGCAACGTCGCATGCTCGCCACCCTTCTCACGCTTGCCGAGCCCCGCGGTTTCGCCGACGTCCACTCCTTGCAGCGAAAGCAAATACTCCGCCCGACGCACGGGATCCTTCAGCGTCTGCCACGCTTGGTTGATCTGCACTGAGCGCTCGAGCGATGCCCGCCGCGCCTGCGGGTCCGAACGCGCGAAGCGATCCGGGTGCAGGATTTTGGTCAGCTCCTTGTAACGCTTCTCCAGCTCCTCGCTATCGAGGTTAAACGCAGTCTGAATACCGAAAACACGAAAAAAGTCAGACGTCGGATCGACCGGCTGCACCGCCTGGCAGTGCACGCACAGCATGCCGTCGCCCGCCGCCTTTTGACAGGACCAACAGATAACTCTCACGACTAGAACTGAACGCTTTCGCCACAGCTACAGGTCGACTTCACGTTGGGATTTACCCACTTGAAGCCGCTCGCCATCATCGTGCTGGCGAAGTCCAACGTGGATCCGTCGAGAAACGTAAAGCTCTTGGGATCGATGAAGACGTTGACTTGGCCGTTCTCGAACGACAGCACACGGTCCTCCGGACGAGCGTCCAGGTCGGACCACTCGAACAGATAGGAAAAGCCCGTGCAGCCGCCGCCCCGAATGCCGACGCGCAATCCTTTGGCCGGCGTGCCACGCTTGGCTGAAGCTGACTTGATCGCCTGGATTGCCTTTTCGCTTACTTGAATTGCCATGGTCCGTTTCTCCCGCGCCTCGCTCAGGCCGCGTTTTCCGTCTTCTGATCTTGCTTCTTGCGATAGTCCGCGATGGCGCCCTTGATGGCATCCTCGGCCAACACCGAACAGTGAATCTTTACCGGGGGCAGGCTCAGCTCCTCGACGATTTGCGTGTTCTTCACCGCCATCGCCTGGTCCACGGTCATGCCCTTGATCCATTCGGTGGCGAGCGACGACGATGCGATGGCCGAGCCGCAACCGAACGTCTTGAACTTCGCGTCTTCGATGACGCCGTCCTTGCCGACCTTGATCTGCAATTTCATGACGTCGCCACAGGCGGGCGCACCCACCAAGGCGGTTCCGACGTCTGGTGAGGAGGCGTCGAGCGCGCCGACATTGCGGGGATTTTCGTAATGATCGATGACCTTGTTGCTGTATGCCATGACGCTACTACCTAGTGCGCACCCCATTGGATGCTCTTGAGATCCACTCCGGATTGGGCCAATTCCCAAAGCGGGGACATATCGCGCAGTCGCTTTACTTTATCGACAACCAAATCGATGACGTAATCGACCTCGGCCTCGGTGGTGAAGCGTCCGAGACCAAAGCGAATCGACGTGTGAGCCATCTCCTCGGCCACGCCGAGCGCGCGCAACACGTAGGACGGCTCGAGCGACGCCGACGTACAGGCCGAGCCCGACGACACCGCCACATCCTTGAGCGCCATCATCATGGCCTCGCCCTCGACGAAGGCGAAGCTCATGTTCAGACTGCCGGGCAGGCGATGCTCGAGCGACCCGTTGATGACGGTGTTCGGAACGCGCGCCTCGATGCCCTTGCGCAAACGCTCGCGCAGCCCCAGCACCCGACGGCCCTCCTCCTCCATTTCCAAACGGCACAGCTCGGCCGCTTTGGCGAAGCCGACGATGCCGGGAACGTTGAGCGTGCCCGACCGCATTCCGCGCTCGTGCCCGCCGCCATCGATGATGGGCGTGATGCGCACGCGCGGCTTGCGGCGAACGTAGAGTGCGCCGATGCCCTTCGGTCCATACATCTTGTGCGCCGACAGCGACACCAGGTCGGCGTGGCTGCGGTTCACATCGAAGGGAATCTTCCCGGCGCCCTGAACCGCGTCGATATGGAAAAAAGCGCCGCGCGCCTTCACCACAGCGCCGATCTCCTCGACGGGGTTCACGGTTCCGATCTCGTTGTTGGCCAGCATGATCGAGACCAGGATGGTCTTTTCGGTCATGGCGTTGGCCACGGCGTCGGGGCTCACGCGACCGTCCTTCTCGACGGGAAGGTAAGTCACGACGTAGCCCTCCTTCTCGAGCCGCTTGCACGAGTCGAGCACCGCCTTGTGCTCGGTCACGGCGGTGATGATATGACTGCCGCGATCCTTGTAAAACTCGGCCACACCTTTGATGGCCAGGTTGTCCGACTCGGTCGCGCCCGACGTCCAGACGATCTCCTTGCCGACGGCGCCGATGAGCTTGGCGACTTCCTCTCGAGCGCGCTCCACGGCTTCCTCGGCCTTCCAGCCAAAGACGTGCGAGCGGCTGGCGGCGTTGCCGAAGTCCTCGCGAAAGTAGGGCAGCATGGCGTCCAGCACCCGTTCGTCGACGGGCGTGGTCGCGTGGTAATCCATATAAATTGGCAGCTTCAGTGTCATGGGTTGGTGTGTTTGGCGATTCCGTCAACCAGCAAAGGCACCTCGCGGTCGGCGCCGTGATTCTCACAAGAACAGCACTCGCTTTGCCCTTGGTTGGGGCTGCACGAGCGGCAACGCTCCAGATAGGCGAGGCTCTCGGCGAGCTCGTCCGCCAGGTGGGACAAGCGCGTGATAGTTTCGCGCGTCTCCCGCAGCTTGTCGGTAAAAATCTCTCGCACCGTGGCCATGGCTTCAGGTGCCGTGGCGCTCTCTTCCCAGACCCGCAGAAAGGCTTTGATCTCGGTCAGCGAGAAGCCCATGTCCTGCAGCTTCTGAATCCACTCGATACGCTTGACGCCGTCGCCGGAATACATTCGGAATCCGCCCTTGGAGCGAACCGGCGGAGACAAAAGGCCAAGCTCTTCGTAAAGATGAATAGCGCGAACGGTCTTCCCTGTCCGACGCGACAGGTCGCCAACTTTGATGAGGGAAAGCCGGTCTGCTATTCGTTCGATCGCCATCTCTGACTCTTACGTGTACGTACGAGTTATAGAGACGGGCAGCCGATCCGTCAAGTCGAATCCGGGCTGGCACCCGAATTCGTAACGTTTTCAATGGCGTCTATCAAGTCTTTGCGATGGACGGGTTTCTCTAGAATGCGCCGTGGAGCTTCGGTCATCAGCATGGCCAGCTCGTCGGAGTCTCCGCCGGTCAGGAAGATAAAGCGCGGAGCGAGGAAAGGCCGAACTCGAGCAACTTCCCGATAAAGCTCGAGGCCGTTCATCTCAGGCATATTGATGTCGCACAGGATGGCGTCCGGAGGCTCGCGCTCGATGAGGCAGCGCATGCCGTCCCGCGGATCGCTGAACGTCAGAACGTCGTGGCGATCGGAGAGCATGCGGCGCAAGGGCAAGAGCATCGCCGTCTCGTCTTCGATGATGATGATGCTGAGCCGGCGCGTGGGCGGCAGCGCCAACTCGGGCGTTGGCGTGCGCACTTCGGGCGGCGGGACCGCCGCGGCGTCGGCGTTCCATCGATGAAGAGAAATCGACACCGCGGTGCCACGCCCGACTTGGCTTTCCAAAGTGATATTACCGCCCATCTTCTTGACCAAGTCGCGCGAAATCGAAAGGCCGAGGCCAGTGCCGCGACCGACGGGTTTCGTGGTGAAGAACGGGTCGAAAACCCGGCGCAGGTTCTCGCTGGGAATGCCACAGCCGTTGTCGATCACACGCAAAAGGATCTCGTCGCCGCGTAGCTCGACGAACACTTCGATTCGTCCTGTCTTCTCGGGCGTGCTGAAGCTGTGCGCGGCGTTGATAATCACGTTCAGGAGAACCTGCCGAAGCTGATCGTCGTTCGCACGCGCGACCGCGTCTTCACTGGAGTAAACCATGATCGTGGCACGCCCGCTGAATTCGCGTTCGACGAGGCCAACCACCGAGTGAACGACCGCATCCACGTCGACGGGTCCGAGCTCTTGCCGGCCGGGATGAGAAAAGATGCGCAGTTGTTGCACGAGCCGCGCAATGCGATCGAGCCCGCGGCGGCATTCGCCGAGCAGTCGCGCCAAATCGTCCAGGGTTCGCACACGCTCGTGGGTCTTTCCGGCACGTGCGGCTTCCAGCCACGACTCGGCCATTTCGAAGCTCGGTAAGATGAAGCCCAGCGGGTTGTTGATCTCGTGCGCGATGCCAGCGGTGAGCAGCCCGATGCTGGCCATCTTCTCCATTTGCACGAGCTGCTCTTGCGTTTGATTCAGACGCGCCATCGCCGCTTCCATCTCGGCGTGCTCCGCCGCAAGCCTTGCATTGGCCTGTTCCAGCTCGGCGGTTCGTTCGCCAATGCGATTCTCGAGGTCACCGTTGAGGCGGGCCAGCTCCTGCATCAGTCGGGCGTTTTCGTGCACCAGGCGAACGTGCTGAACCGCCCGAACGATGGCCAGCCGTAAAGGCTCGATGGCTTGATCCTTGACGACGTAGTCGAAGGCACCGTGATGAATCGCGCGCAAGACCTGGCTCGTGTGCGACACCGACGACAGCATGATCACCGGCGTGTCCACACCGCGCATCCGCAACGTCGTGAGCAGCTCGATACCGGACATCTCGGGCATGTTGATGTCGCTCACGATGACGTCGAAGCTCTGCTGTCCGAGCATCTCCAAGGCCGCCTGGCCGCCCGCGACGATGTGTACCTCGAAGCCCCAATCGCCGATCAAACCACCGACGAATTCGCGCACGAGCGCACTGTCGTCGACGAGCAATACCTGCCCGGTTGACGAAACAACGTCGCTACGCCCTAGCGGCGCCGAGGGTTCACCTGGCTGCGCCATGTCCTCTCCACAACGTCAGGACCTCGGGCGTGCTTGAAGACTGCCTGAAGTTTCCGATCGCCCCTGCCGATGGATGAAACACGACGTAGATGACTTACCTTCTGCCCAACGCCCAGCTCTTCGATACGCTCTCCGAGAGAGATCGCGCCGAGATCATCCATTTCATGCACGAACGGCGGTACGAGTCTGGTGATACCCTGTGCAGGCGCGGAGAGCACGGTAACACCATGATTGTGGTACTGCAAGGTGCTCTCTCCGCAGTCATTCCCGACAAAGACGATTCCCAGCGCGTAATCGCTCGCTTGGGAAAAGACGGCGTTTTCGGCGAAATGTTCTGCATCGATCCGGCACCTCGTCCTGCCACGGTCGTGGCGACCGAAGCCACGACCGTGCTCGAGCTGGGCCGTGACGACCTCACGAAGATGCGACAAGAAGCCCCCCGCACGGCTGCGGCGCTGGTCAATGCTGTCTTCCACAGTGTGTTGCGACGCCTTCGCGACGTAGAAAACCGCATCGAACGCGATCTGCGCGACGGCCTCCCTGAGAAAAGCGATGGCCCACGAGCCGAGCAAGACAGCATTCCCGACCCGTGGGAGGCGTGCTTTGCTCGACTGCGAGGCTCGGCTTGAGTGAGCCCGATAGCGAGCCCAACGCGGATTGCTTGCGCGGCCCCGAAGGGCTCGCTCTGCTGCAAGCGGGACAGCAACGTCTTGTTTCGGCCGGAACGGTGCTTTGCCACGAGGGTGAACGCCTCGACCGCTTCTTCGTTCTGACGAAGGGCACGGTCAACATCAGCCGAACCGTGGCGGAGAAGGCGCTCCCGCTCGCCACGCTCGGTCCCGGCAGCATCCTTGCGCTCATGGCCGCGCTCGACGGACAACCATGCGCGGTCACGATGCGCGCCCAGCAGGACTGTAACGTCGTCGAGCTGACGCGCGCTATCGTGTTCGCCATGCTCCAGCCGGGCAGTCCTTGGTCGACGAATCTCTCGCACGATCTTGCGCTGCTCACGATACGACGCCTGCGACGAGCCACGGACGATCTGGCCAGCACCCTTTTTCGAGCACTGCGACCGTCGGCCCAGGCAGGACGCCTGGACGTCCTCGACCTGGCGCGTATCCAAGCCAAGAACCACGCCTGGAAGTGCGTGTCGCTCGCGGCCTAACTCCAGCAGAGCGGCCTCTAGGAATTCACGCGTCTTCGTGCTAGCAACGGCTCGGCCTATTTTGTTCTTGAGGAGCCCGCACGCAATGGATTCACTGACCCAAACTGCCATCAACACCATCCGTCTACTGTCGGTCGACGCCGTTCAGAAGGCCAACGCTGGTCACCCCGGCCTGCCCATGGGCGCCGCTCCGATGACGTACGTGCTCTGGCAGAAGCACCTGCACCACAACCCCAAGAATCCCAAGTGGCCGAATCGCGACCGCTTCGTGCTCTCCGGCGGCCATGGCTCGATGCTGCTCTATTCGATGCTGCACCTGACGGGCTACGACCTGTCTCTCGACGAGCTGAAGGCATTTCGTCAGTACGGCTCGCGTACGCCGGGCCACCCAGAATCCTTTCTCACGCCCGGCGTGGAAGCGTCGACCGGCCCGCTTGGACAGGGCGCTACCAACGCGGTCGGGATGGCGATGGCTGAACGGTTCCTCGCCGGTCGGTACAACCGACCCGGCCACGAGATCGTCAATCACTTCACCTACGCCATGCTGGGCGATGGCGACATGATGGAGGGCATTACCCACGAGGCCGCATCGCTCGCCGGCCACCTGAAGCTGGGCAAGCTCGTCTGGCTTTACGACGACAACAAGATCTCGCTCGACGGTCCGACGTCGCTGCACTTTACCGAGGACGTGGGCAAGCGTTTCGAGGCCTACGGCTGGCACGTGCAGAAGGTCGCGCAGGGCGACAGCGACGTGGACGCCATCGACAAGGCGATCGCTGCGGCCAAGACCGATCCGCGCCCCTCGCTCATCATGGTGCGCACCACCATCGGCTTCGGATCGCCCCACAAAGCCGGCACGTGTGAAGCACACGGCGCCCCGCTGGGCGCAGACGAAGTGAAGGCGACCAAGGTCGCGCTGGGCTGGGATCCGGACAAGCAGTTCTACATTCCCGACGAGGCCAAGGCGCATTTCGCGGCAGCCGTCGATCGCGGCTCCCTCGCCGAGGCGGAATGGCAGAAGCGTTTCGACGCGTGGGCCGCCGCCAATCCGGCGCTCGCCAGCGAATGGAAGACAGCGCTGCGCGGGGAATTGCCCGCGGACTGGGACGCGGCGATTCCCACCTACGAGGTGAAGGACGAACCCGCCACGCGCGTCTCCGGTGGCAAGATCCTCGCTGCCATTGCCAGCAAGGTTCCGTGGTTCCTGGGCGGCGACGCCGACTTGTCGTGCTCGACCATGACCGCCCTGCCCGGCCAGGGCGACTTCTCGGGCGAAACCGGCCTCGGCCGCAACATTCACTACGGCGTCCGTGAACACGCCATGGGCGCCATCGCCAACGGCATCGCGTACCACGGTCAAATGCGCTCGTTCACCGCGACGTTCTTCGTGTTCTCCGACTACGAGCGACCTGCCGTGCGCCTCGCAGCGCTTAGCAAGCTGCCCGTGATTTTCGTGTTCACCCACGATTCCATCGGCGTTGGCGAAGACGGCCCGACCCACCAGCCCATCGAGCATTTGGCCGCCCTGCGCGCCATTCCGAACCTCTGGGTCATGCGCCCGGCGGACGGCAACGAGACCGCGGAAGCCTACCGGCTGGCCATGAAGCGCACCGACGGTCCAGTGGCTATGATTCTCAGCCGCCAGAAGGCACCGACCCTCGATCGTACGAAGGTGGCGCCCGCAACCGGCGTCGCCCGCGGCGCTTACGTGCTGTGCGAGACGGCGGGTGGCTCGCCCCAGGTCGTGCTGATCGCGACCGGCAGTGAAGTGACCCTCGCACTGGCCGCGCAGGAAAAGCTCGCCGCGAGCGGCGTTCGCGCCCGCGTCGTTTCCATGCCATCATGCGAGCTCTTCGCCGCACAAGTGGCCGACTACCGCGATTCGGTTCTGCCGCGCGGCCTGCCGCGCGTGTCCGTCGAAGCCGCATCCAGCTTCGGATGGCACCGCTGGGTCGGCGACCGCGGCACGGTCATCGGCATCGACCGCTTCGGCGCCTCCGCTCCCGGCCCAACCCTCTTCAAGCAGTTTGGTTTTACTGCCGACCACGTCGCCCAAGCGGCACTCGACTTGATCAAGTCATGACCCGCCTGCTGTTCCAGACCGCCGGTTTGGTCATGTTGCTCGCCTGCTTTGCCGGTTCGGCCAAGGCAGCGCAAGCAACGGACGCCCCGCCCACGGTTTTCGACGGAGCCTACGAAGGTCTTCTGGTCGGCGGCATGGCGGGAGTGGCGACCGGCTACCTCTTTGCTCGGCAGGGCGGCTGGAACAGCTCGAGCGATTGGAAACCGCTGGTCTACGGCGCGGGCATCGGCGCCCTCGGCGGCGCGGCCATCGGCCTGACCCTCGGAATCGTGGACATGTCCCAGCGCAAGCCGGGCCGCAACGGCTACGTCATGCGCGACGGCCTTTACGGCGCGGGACTTGGCGCGGTCTTGGGCGGCATTGCCGGCGGCCTCGCGGCCATCTCGTCGAAGAAAGGCGAGCACGTCCTGCTCGGTGCCTCGATCGGAGTTCTGTCCGGTACCTGCCTCGGCATGGGCGTCGGCTTCGTCGAGGGCTATCGCAAGTACTCCGCGCAGATCTCCGCCGTCGAGCAAGCCAACGGCACCGTCGCATTCCTGCCTGCCGTAGCAGGCAGGTTCTAGCCTGGGAACTACAGCACTTTTCGATTGTATTCGGCGAACTTGCCGGTGCTCGCGTCGTGGGCGTACGTGGTAACGGTAATCGCGGCGGCGTCGATGTCGAAGATGTGGTAGCGCGAACGACGGTCGGGCGAGCTGTCGTAGGAAGCCGAGCCCGCGCCGACCACGGGAATGCGCGTGCCCTTCGGGCCGGGCAATTCATTGAAGTAGTCGCGGTGGTCATGCCCGTGCAGAACCAAGTCGACGCCCACCCGCGCCAGAAGCGCTTGCAGCTCGGTCCGGTCGCGCAAATTGCGATCCTCGCCCGGGCGATTGACGAGCGGCGGGTGATGAATCAGCAAGACACGCCGCCGGCTCTTGACCTCGGGCGTGCTCAACAACGATTCGAGTCTCGCCAACTGATCGTGCCCCACTCTGCCCCAAGCGCCAAAATCTCCAGTAGGCACTCCTGTGCTGGCGCAAATCAGCGCCACGTCGCCGCGCAGCCGAACGAACGGATAGACAGCAGCATCGACACGCAATTCGGCCGTCTGATAGTTGCCGAACATGCGCTCGAACGTGCCCTTGTCGACCACTTCGGCGACGTAGGCATCGTGATTGCCAGGAATCACCGTCACGCGATCGGCAGGAAGCGGCGCAGCCTCGATCCAGCGAAGTGCCGCCGTCCATTCGGACTCGAGCGCGATATTGCACAGATCGCCGGTCATCGCCAAGTGATCGATGGATCGAGCCGGCAAGTCTTCGAGCAGCGCCTGGAGCAACGCCATGTTGTGCTTGCGCCGTCGCCGCAACAAAAGATTTAGACCGCCGAGTGCTCGCTTGCTGAATAGCTCGCGCAGCTTCACGTGGTGGAAGCTCTGAAAGTGCGGATCACTGACTTGTGCGAGCCTGAACATCAATTGCGCTCCATTTGAATCTCGGCCAGCAAGCCAAAGTGATCCGAGGCAAAGACGGAATCAGCGCTCGGCTTGTCGAAGACAATTCGACACGAATGAACGGTGCCACGGCCGTCGCCCCGCTGGGGCGTCACGAAGATGTAATCCAAACGCCGATCTGGTTCTAGAAACGCCAGCTTCGCCGTGTACGGATTGGCGCGCGCCCAAGTCCATCCGATTTCGTCGGGATGCAGACGCTGCCAGGCGTCCTGAAAATAGGCTCGCCGGCCATCGAGCGTCGTCAGTCCCCGAAGAAAACGAATCTCGTCCGCATCGGGCCGCGCGTTGAAATCACCCATCAGAATCTGCGGCGCATCGCTGGTGCGAACCGACAGCCGTCCTTCAATCGCGCGCACCTGATCCTCCCGCTGTAGTCCATGGATCAGGCGGTAATTGAGATGAGTCGTGTTGATCCAAGCTCCGCCAGAGCCATTCTCGATGCGCGCGGAAAGGAGAATGCGCCTCTCGTTCGGCTCGGCATGCGGCAACTCGAGCACTTCATGCTCGGCAATCGGAAAGCGGGACAGGATTGCCAGGCCTTCATTGCCACCGCCGAAAGGTGTTGCCGCGGCGAAGACATGCTGGAAGCCCAGGGCCTGCGCCAAAGTCGCGGCCTGGTTCGGCAACTGTCCCGGTATCTCCCGAACCTCTTGCAGGCCGACAACATCCGGCGCGTAGTCACGCAGCCCCTGCTCCACCACCGCCATCCTCTGGGCAAGGGGCGGCTCGGCCCCCCACAGGTTCAGCGTGAGGCAACGCAACGTCTTCACGTCTTCCTTCCCTTGCCCGCCGAAATCAGCCGCCCTGGTACGTGCAGCACGAGTCTGCCGTCTCCCAGACTGTCACCGCCGAAAGATGGGGCACCTTGTCCTTCAAGGCCTGCCAGATGAATCCGCACAAATTCTCGCACGTCGGATTATCGAGACCGGCGATCTCGTTCAGCATGTGGTGATCGAATTGCCGGAACAGCGGCAGCCAGGCGTCGTCGATGACAGAAAAGTCGACGACCCATCCCGTCTCGGGATTCACAGGGCCACGCAGCGCGATCTCGACGCGATAGCTATGGCCATGGACGCGTGAGCATTTGTGCCCTGCCGGCACGCGAGGCAAATGGTGGGCGGATTCGAACGTGAAAATCTTTTTGAGGTCGACTTGCAAAGCAGGGTCAGTCTACCACGCCGCGAGGTCCCTACCGTCCTGCGTAGCGCTTGAGAGCGTCGACCTGAACGATCTTTCCTTCAGGCAAGACAATGGCAGTCAGGCACCGGCCGTAGACGCAGCCCGTGTCGAGTCCGGTGGCCAACGGATGCTGTTGCAGGCCGCGAACCGCGTCGTGGCCGAAGATGACCCACTCGGGCCCACGCCATTTCGCCGCCCACGGAAAATTCACCAGGAGGCGGCTAGTGGGCTGGCCCTTGTCGTCGATACTGCGCAACGTGCACATTTGGTCGCGATTCTGCTGGTCGAGGGGAACGCCGGGCACCAAGCCGGCATGAACGACTAGAACCTCGGCTCCGCCCGGCATGACTTCGCCCAGTCGCAAGTAAGATGGCAAGGCGGCCAAGTAGTCCCAGTCGTCGTCTAGAAGCGCACGCATGTAGCGGCGCCGCTCGTGCGTGTGGTCCTTGCTCGCGTCGTGCCGATGCGACAGAGCGAAAGCATCGTGGTTGCCTAGCACTGCGAGAAGGCCGTGCTCGCGTGCAAACTGAACGACCGCTTGAGAGTCCGGCCCCTTGGCTACCAAATCACCGGCGAGGACAACTCGCTCGCCCTTGCTGTGCCCGCACTTGCGCAAGAGGAGCTTCAATTCCTCGGCACAACCGTGCACGTCCCCAACAACGATGGTCCTCTGCATCGATTCGATCATCATAGCAGCCTCGACGCCGAGCTGAAGAAACCACGCATTCGGACGTCGACATCAGCCGGCGGATAGCGCAAATTTCGAGCGTGAGAGCTGACACAAGATCCCGGCGGCTACGCGTTCTCGGGCAGGCCGAGCCAGCCCAAGGCGGCGAGCGACCGCACCATCCGCCGTGGATACGCGCCCGCTTGCCATCCGGCAAGACGTTCTTCGACCTTCGCCACCGCGTGCACGAGCTGGGACTGCACACCGTCTGTGAGAGCGCGTCCTGCCCCAACATGGGCGAATGCTGGAACGAAAAGTCGCTCACCATCATGATTCTGGGCGGTCTGTGCACGCGTTCCTGCAAGTTCTGCGACGTGCCGACCGGCAAGCCTTTGCCCCCGGATCCCGATGAGCCGACTCGCGTAGCGGCGATGCTCGCCGAGCTTGGGCTCGACCACACGGTGATCACCTGCGTGACCCGTGACGATTTGTCCGACGGCGGTGCAGCCCACTGGGCCGCGACCATTCGGGCGGTCAAGGAACGCTGCCCGACCACGGTCCTCGAAGCCCTGGTCAGCGACTTCAAAGGCGACACCGCCGCGGTGGACGTGGTCTTAGACGCCAAGCCAGACGTGTTCGCGCACAACCTAGAGACCGTGCCTCGTCTCGCCCGTCAGGTGCGCGTGCAGGCCAGCGTCGAGCGTTCGCTTGCCGTGCTCGGCCATGCCCACGCACGCCGAGCCTTGACCAAAAGCGGTCTCATGCTCGGACTCGGCGAAACCCTGGACGAAGTGCGCGAGGTCATGCGCGACCTGCGCGCTGCCGGCGTGGCCATCTTGACCCTTGGCCAGTACTTGCGGCCATCACGCCAGCACTTGCCCATCGCGCGCCACGTGACCCCCGACGAGTTTGCCCAGCTCAAAGAGGAGGCGCTTGCTTTGGGTTTCGAGCACGTGGAATCCGGCCCCCTCGTGCGCTCCAGCTACCACGCCGCGAGCCAGCACGGCCTCGTGCAAAAGTACGCGCAAGCCAAGTAATTACGACAGATCCGCTTCGGCGAGGGCCATCTGATCGTCGAAGCGACGCTGTTCGGCCCCAAGATCGCTGCGCCCCAAGAAAGCGGTGTAACTCATGAACGCCGTGAGACGCGACAGATCCGTCGCCCATTCCGGCAGATACTTCGGCTCGCTCACCAGCCCTTCGCGCGCCAGGCGGTCGAACAAGGGCGTGTCGTCGACGGCCAGCTTGCCTACGAACAACATGCGGACCAGCTGGCTATGGCCCTTGACCAAGGCGATGCGCAGAAAGTTGGTGACCCGCAAAAGACCGTCGAGGTAGCAACCGTCTTTCGTAAAAGGTGCGCCGCCCTCGAGGGGGCCGCCGCGCATGACCCGGCGGGCGCAATCGAACGACGTATGCTCGTCGTTGCCATGGCCGCGAAAATAGCGATAAATGTCGATGAAGTTGGCGCCCTCCTCCACCATGTGGATGGCCACGGTACGGTCGCACAGCCGACGCACACGCGGCAGACTGATGGCTCCCGCGAAGAACTCGGTGAACACCGCCAGCCCTTCCTGCGAGCGCGAAGCACGAGGTAGCGGCGCACTGATGAAGGGCACCACCTGTTGCGCCCGGCCGTTGAGTGTCGTCGCCATGTGCACCTGGCCTTCGTGAAACTGGATCTGCAGCAGGTCGCGCAGCGAGAAGCGCACATCGCATTTGAGGCGCACCTCGGCTGCCGTGCTGGATGCCGACGCAGCCAAGCGATCGACGACCCGCACCTTCACGGGATGATCGGTGAAGAACGTGGCGAAGCGTCCGCGCAAGATCTCGGCCGCCTCTTCGGCACCAAGTTTCGCCTGATCGACATCCGACAAGGGCGGAGCAAACCCCGCGATGACCTGCTCGAAGTGCCGCGCCAAATCGAGATTCGTGGTGCGTTTGTCCGACGACAGGCTGGCCGGTCGACCGTAAAGCTCGACCGAATGATGGTAGAAGTCGCGCGTGCCGATGCTCATCAGCATGCGCGCCGCGGTCGAGAGCGAGACGCACGTGTCGCGCAAGAAGTGCTCGATGGCGTTGTCGCCCGTCAGGCGCCTCGCCAGGCTCTGAAAAGCGACCTCCGCCTCGCCGATGCCAGCTGGGACATGGTACGCGGGCTGGGGCAGGCTCGACTCGCCCTGCGCGAAGAAGTCGCGCTCGACCTCATCCGCCCAGACCAGCGACGGAATAATCCGCACCGGCTTTTGGGCTTCGATAATCGCTGCAGACACTTCGCGCAGCAGCGCTACGAGCCGTTCCGAGATGGGCATGCCGAATCCAACGCCCGTGGCTTTTTCAGCCGCCTCCCACACGTCGGCTCGGCGGTACCGAGTACGTGATCCACGCGTTGGCACCGACGACCGCACCTTTGCCGATGACCGTGTCGCCGCCGAGAATCGTCGCGTTCGCGTAGATCACGACGTCGTCCTCGATGGTGGGATGGCGTTGCGGAACGACCAGCTTGCCACCCTTGCGGATGGGATTCTGGCGCTTGATCGACAGCGCGCCCAAGGTGACGCCTTGGTAGATGCGTACGGCGTGGCCGATACGGGTGGTCTCGCCGATCACGATGCCGGTTCCGTGATCGATGAAGAAGGACGATCCAATCGTCGCGCCGGGATGGATGTCGATGCCGGTCCGGCCGTGCGCGTACTCGGTCATCATGCGCGGCAGGAGCTCGCCGCCGGCGTGAAGCAAGCGGTTGGCGGCGCGATAGACGGCGATTGCATAAAGGCCGGGATAGCAGGCAATGACCTCGTCCGGTCCCGTCGCCGCGGGATCTGCCTCGAACGCAATCTGGACATCCTCGGCCAGAATCGCGCGGACCTCGGGCAACCCTTCGAGCGTACGCCTTGCGATGGCCTTGGCTTTGCGACCGCGCGAATCCTTGCTGCCGTCTTGTCGATGCGCGGTCAAAACCAGAGCCTCGACGAGTCGTATTTCAAGATCGGCGAGCACTTCGGCCAGGCGGTCGCGCGCATGCCCGTCCGAAATTTGGGCCGTCAGACGCGTCCGCCGCGTGCCGGGAAGAACAACCGACAGAAAATCGTTGACGATGGCGGCGATTTCATCGGGCGAGGGCAACGCGCCGGTCAGCGATGCCTCCCCGGATTTTTTTCCCATACGCAGAATGCGCCCGGCAAGGTCGCGATGAAACGGAGATGGGGAGTTGGCGGATTCGGCAGACATGCGAGGAATCTACCCTGGGGCGGAGCCGGGTGCCGACAGAATTGCGCCGCAGCCTCGCGCCTACTTCTCGCCGTTCGGTCGGCGAATCAGGACGGCCAATGCGCCAGTTCCTCCGCGCTCGGGCGGCAGCGACGTAAAGCCGAGCACGTGTTGGCGCGCCGACCGCAACACGTCGACCACGACGTTGCGAAGGACCGGTCCATCGTCGCCGGAGTGCAAGCCGCGACCGCAGATGATCAGCACGGCACGCAGGCCGGAGCGCGCCGACTCGACGACGAAGCGCTCGCACGTATGGCGGGCTACCTGAGCGGCCAGGCCGTGCAAGTCGCAGGTCTTCTCAATCCGAATTTGACCGCGCGCCAGCTTGTGCAGCGTCTCGTGCGACACGCCGTAGCTGGCGCCCTCGATCCTATCGGCATCGCTCGCAAGCGTGAGGGTCTTTCCTTCACGCTTGCTTGCCTCGGACGAAAGGCGCTTTTCCGCCGAGGGCTTCGGCGCGACCGGCACACGATCGGTTCCGCCCAGCGGAGCAACGCCCGAAAACTCGCGTTCGAAGAGCTGCCGCTCCTCCGCGCTTAGACCCAGCCACAGCCGCGATGCTGCGGGCTCGGGCTTGGAGGGTGGCGGCTTGCGTTTGGACACGGGCGCTCCGCACGCAAGCTTAGCGCGCCCGCTAGATTGATCGACTTACTTACTGGCCTTCGCGACCGATCCCTTTTCGTCGAGATAGAACAGGACCCAGGCGAGCGGTGCATTCCAGTTGATGGTGATCTCGTTGGTCGCCCACGATTCGATGTTGTCGGCGAAGCAGCGCTCGGCGACACAATCGACCATGTTCGCGGCTTTCACGTAAGGATCCTGCAACCCCGAGTTGGGACCGCCCGAAACCGCCCCCGCCGGAGCGTGCGGGTATTTGTTGTTCGACTGGTAAGCCCAAAAACGATGGTGAGGATTGATGAGAGGCTTGCTGCCGTAGCCGGTGACGTAGGATTGGTCGAGGACGTTGCGGCCCAAGATGTAGTCCATGCCCGCCGCGACCGCGTTCAGGTATTTACGTCCGTCGGTGAAGTCCTGGGCCAGGGCAAGAACGACCAAGTTGTTGAGCAGGAACGAATTCGAGCCCCACGGCGCTCGATTGTCCTTGCCCCAGTCGATGGGAACGCGGAAGCCGCGCTGTTTGAGGATCGCGATGTATGCATCCGCTGCGGCCACGATGGCCGCTCGAGCGGTTTTCTGATCGGCAACAGGCAAGGCACCCGGAACGACCGCCAGCGAGATGGTGCCCAGCGCCGCGACCTCCTGCCAGGTCATACTCGACGGAAGGCCTTCGCCTTCGCCGCTTGCCAGCTTGCTTGGAACCTTCAAGTAGTTGGGCGAGGACGCCAGGTACTGCCGGTACTCGGGCCGCTTGGTCGTGATGAAGAGCTCGGCTGCTGCCCAGTAGAACTCGTCGTCGACGTGGTTGTCCTCGTAAGGACCGCCGCCCTCGCCGCCTGCCTTGGCAAAGACCGCGGGGTTCTTCACGGCAGCCGCCCATGCCTTCTCCGCAGCGGAAATGCACCGGGCGGAAAACTTCGGATCGAGGGTCTTCCAGATGCGGCCGGCCTGAGCCGCGACAGCAGCCACGTTCAGCGTCGCTGCCGTGCTCGGCGGGTACAGGAAGCGCGGCATGGGATCCTCGTGCGGCGCCAGCGCCAGCGCGGTCCAGGCCTTGTCGTGGATCTTGTGGTGGACCATGCCCGCTTTGGGCTCGTCCGCCGGCACTTGCATCTTGAGCAGAAACTCCACCTCCCAGCGAACTTCGTCGAGCAGGTCGGGCACGCCGTTGTGGCCCTCCGGAATCTTCATGGTTCCGTCGGCAACCGCCGCCTGCGACTTGCCGATGAACTCGGCACGCTCGTAGAGGTTGAGCAGCGTCCACACGGCGATGCCGCCGTTGACGACGTACTTGCCGTGATCGCCGGCGTCGTACCAGCCGCCAGAGACATCCAGGCTGTAGGAACAACCAGAGCTCGGCGAACACGGCACGTTCTTGTCCGAAAGATGGCCCGCGGGACGCACGAGCTCCGGTTTTCCCGCGTAGGGCATCTCGATCGGTATGCCGGATCGGTTCTGATAGAAGTACGCCAGCGCGTCGTACTTCAGCTTGTGATAGATGCCCGGCCCGATGTCGAAGGGATGGCTGCGATCCGAGCCGACCACCAGGGTGAATCCCTTGCCGGTGCCCTTGAAGGCGGAGAAGTCGATGACGTGGACGCGTTCTCCCGACGATACGTCCATCCCTGCCGGCTGCGATTTTCCAAAGGCGGCTTCGTGTCCGTCGCCGGCAAACAGTTTCCAATCGAGCTGCTGCTTGGCGCTCGACCGCAACGTCGCGATCTTGGCCAGGTTGGCGTAGTAGCCGACCTGATTGACCAGGACCTTGGCTTCGCCGGACGCTTTCGCCTTCGGCGGACGCGTAAACTGCGCATCTTCCAGCCGAACGTCGTCGATACAGACCGTGAACGGACTGTGCGTTCCCTCGGCCAATCGACCACCCATATGAAAGGTGAACTCGGCGCTCGGATCGTCCTGCCCGCTCTTGCGGAATTTGCCTTTAAATCGACGAGGCGCCTCGTCGATCTTGGTTTCCTGAAACCAGTACTCGCCGTAGGGCGGGCCTTGCATGCCGACCTTGGGACGAATTTGCGTCGGCTGTGTTGCCCAGGCGCGAAAGCTGACGAAGTACTGATGCCCGGCCTGAATCGTCATCTCGCGATGGCGGACCTGGGCATCCCACGCGTGCTCGCCCCGATTGTCGATGCGCAGACAAAGAGCGCCATCCTCGACACCGACTTCGCCCTGCGCTGGCTCTGTGAACGACGACGTCCACGGCAGGCTGGTCCCGTCTTCGAATGTCGCGTTCGCAATCAGGTTGTGAGGGCTCATGGCGATATCACCAGGAACGGCGGCAAATTCACCGGAACCGCCGCCGCTCACCCCGCCCTCACTCCGACGGGTGGTTTCCCCGATCGGAACGCAGGCTGCCACCCCGAAACACCAAGGAAGCAGCCTGACTATTTTCATTCAGACTACCACCACATGCTGGCGTAGAGCGTAATCACGTGCTTGTCGGGCGGGCTGTTGTACTTCGAAATGGCCCAGGTGCCGTACTGGCCATAGGGCCACGGCATGACGGAGTCGGACTTGGTCGGGTCGGTGTAGGACCCGCCATAGACATAGTAGGAGTACTGAAGGACGACCATCTCGTGCGTGACGAACTCGCTGCGGAAGATCAGCTTGGGCGAAATGACGTAGAAGCTCTGCGTGCTATCGCTCATGTTCGGCTGGACGGCGTCCAAGCGAAGGCCGGCGGCCATCATCGGCATGAAGGAGTAGATGGTGTCGAGGCCACCCTTCAGCTTCTTCATATTCGTGGCTCCGCCCGTCGTGCCGGTAATCATGTTCCACATGAAGAACGGACGAACCGTGATGTCGGCAGCTTGGCCCCAGAACGGCCGCGGTCGCATCGCGAAGGCGGCGAAGCTAAACGTGTACTGACCAGCGATCGAATGGATCGTTCCATCCCCGTCAGGGAAGTAGTTCTGCGCCAACTGCCAGCCGCCCTGCGAGTGGAGCAGCTCGATGGAGTCGCTGACCGTACCAGCGTTCTTGGCCTTGACCATCGAGTAGCCGAGGTAGCCGTCACCAAGCCAGCCGCCGTTCAGCTTGAGATCAAGGGCACCGACAATGATGTGACCCGAACCCGGATCGTTCGCGTAGCTCGGCCGCGTTGCTGTTCCGCCGGTAGAGCCAACGTTCCAGCGGGCATCCTGGACGAACGAGTCGATGAGGTGGCCGGTGAGCGTCCAGATGCCCGAAATATTGAGGCCGGCATGCATGTGAAGAAGGATGTTGGTTCCCTGCTGCACGTTCTGCCCCGGATAGGGCACCCAGGACGGATAGTCGTAGGTCGGCTTGCCATCAGCGCCGTAGCGCTGATACATCTGATCGACCTTTGCGCCGCCGCCACCTTCGAGAATGAGCTTCACATCGTCGCTGAGCTCGAGGTCGGCCGTTGCGGTCGCGCCAGCGATGCGGGTACGACCGACCAAATAGGTTTCGTACTCGCCAGCGTCGTACTTGCCCGCGGCGCCGTAGATGTTCGAGAAGATACCAACGTCGAAGGCCATGCCGCCCAGGTTGCCGAGGGCCTCGGGGAACTTCATCGTCAAGAAGGCGCGGTCGATGCCGAGCTGATCCTGAAGCTCGCGCCAACCGCCCGAGGTGATGTTGTAGCTGGCGATCGAGGTCGTCATCATGACCCGCTGGTTGCCGTACTGGAAGAGAAGCTCGGCCCACGGGCCCGGGCTGATGTTCGTGTACCCCCAGCGAGTGTAGTTCCCGTCCGGAGTCGCAGGCGGCGCGTGAAATTGCAGCGTGTTCGGCTCCAGCTTGCCGCTGGTGTCGATGCCGAGGCGCATCGGACCACGGAAGAAGCCCTTGAACTTGAATCCCCAGTCTTTGTCCGCCGAATCACCCAGGTCGGCCGCGCCACCCTGGGTCGTGCTCTGGGTGCTCAAACCCGCGCCGGAAATCGTGCGCTTCTTGGGCGCGGCGGACGTTTCCTCTGCTGCGGCCTCTTCGTCAGCAGGCGGAGGCGGAGCTGGCACAGCGACGGGCGCCGCACCCTCATTGGCGGCAGGCGCCGCGCCTGGTTTGCCACTCTCGATGAGGCTGTCATCAGTGGCCGCGGCTTTGGCCGGCTTTGTTTGAGCCGATACCGCTCCCGCTAAAAGGAGAGTTCCGAGAAAGGCCGTGGATCGAATTAAACGCAGCATGGTCACTCCCGAGGTTGATAACTGGAGGCGACGAACCTCCGGCGAACGATGGAAACCGAAACCGTCATTGTGGGTCTGGATGGTGCGCGCGATCTTCCTGGCGTTCTGTCCGTCCTGAGGTTTGGTTTCTGCCACTTCAAACAAACCAGCGAGAAGAGATGGGAACCCAGAAAAGAACACGCAGTCTAAGCAAATGGACGCTTCATCGAATCGCGGCGAACTGTACATGAGCTTCTTCTTTTTGTACACGTCGCCGCACCCGTGCACACGCTCGTAGAGTGTCCAGATGCCTTCCGCGGCTCAAGAAAGTGTGAGCCTGGAACGTGCCTGGGCGCCTAGAATGCGACGACGCCGCCGAGCAATGCGCTGCCGCTCGCCCGATGCACCCGTTCGCCATCCAGACGGAAGACCTCGCCACCGCCTTGGAGATCGAGCGAAAGATAGGTGTGACCGTAAAGGTGCGCGCTGGTGACCAGCACTGCGCCGTAGGCGAACCCAAACGAGCTAGAGACCGTCCCGTTCATATCGCGCTGACGCACCATCGGGACGCCGACCGAGGGACCGAGCTGGAGCGCCCAAGCCGATCGCGCGACGATGGGCAGAAGCACATCCGCCGCGGCGGTCGCGCGAAGCATGGAAGAGCGGTAAATGTCCTGCTGCGAATCGAACGAAGCCGCGCTGGCGCGCACGCGGACGGCCGCCAACCCCAGGTCGCGCGAGTAGGAGAGCGCCAGCGTACCGAGATAGGCCGAGCTGCCGGGCACCACCGAGGTCATGACACCGACGTAGGCCCCAAGCCGATTGCGCAACTCGATCTCCCCGCCCTTGCTTCGCGGAGTGGACTGTGCGACGGCGCTCATGCCGTTCGGATCGACCGTCGTGACACTACCGGGCAGGAGCGCCAGCGTGCGCTCGCTGACGCTGCCCATGGTTCGACGAACAACTCGATAGTCGCCAGCAGGCACCGCGAGATAGACATCGTCGACCGCGCTCGACGGAACTTCGGCGACGACATCGTCGGGATTCTTACTGAATACGGTGTACGTCGAGCCAGACTCACGGACAAAGGCCAGACGAGCGTCCATCGCCCGCGTTCGCGTCAGCACGACTTCGCCAGCGCCCGCCATCCGATAGTCGTACGTCGGATGCTGCCCGCCCGTCAGGCTGGCAGCCGTACTCGCGAGCGTTCGCTTGAACGCGAATTGATAGACCTCGCTCAGCGTAACCTGGCCGTCGTGGGACGAATCTGCGGCTCCGCGCAGGCCCGCCATGATGCTCTGACTGAAGAACGAACCCTGGAGGTCGTCGGACTCCTGGGAATACTCATTGGCCGTCGACGAGGTTACGATGGCCATCCCTTTGATCTGGCCCGGATCCGCGAGCCGAATCTCGTACCCCGGCGCTCGCCGACCGCCCTTGACGCCCGTGAGAGCGCCCGACTGGCAGGCGTCGACGAAGGCGACCCGAATATCCGCCGCGTTCAATTGTTCGAGATACGAACGCAAATCGCGCAGTGGCAAACGCTCGTTGCCGATCTCCAGGGCTTCGTTGTCGCCGTGGCCGGAATAGTAGAACAGGAACAGCGTCTGGTTGCCGGCTGCCTTGGCCGCCTCGAGCTTCTTGCGGACGGCGACCAGCCCTTTCTCGATGTCGCCTCGACTCGCCCCACGCAAGATGAGAATGTCGTCAAAGTCGCCGGTCGTGCGAAGCAAGCCCGCCAAGCGATCGACCTCGTCCTCGGCGTAGCGGAGCGCCCGCGTGGTGTCGTTGCCAGCGTTGTTGCCGGCCATCAGCCCAAGCCGAACCTGGCGGGGGTGCGCTTGCGCAGAAGCAGCGCCAAGCGCAAGTACCAAGGCAACAGTGGCAAACCCGAAGGACCGCATATCAGGGTCTCCTCAGTAGCATTGACACCTGTGCCACCGGCAGGTCAAGGGTCGTCATGCGTCTCACATCATTATCCACCCCTGATAGGGTCCGCGACACCGCCAAGCGCATGGCATCATCGGAAAATTGTGTCTCCGACCACAGAATGAAGAGGCGCTCCCAGCCTTTGTGAGCGTCGAGCTCGACCGAGTCCGGCAACAGCACGAGGGCGCCCGCCTCGACCCGCAGACCGACCAAGGCGTGTTCGTCGTAGTACGGGAAAACCGTGCCACGGTCGTCCACGCCGAAGACCAGCAAATAGCCTGGGCGTTCCTTGCTGTAGGCGAAGCGCAAGCGATCCCCTTCGAAGAAGTCGCCGCCGTCGACCGCTGAAAAGATCGTGTCGCCCCGCTTGCAGAAGATCTCGACGAGAAGCTCGCCTTTGACGGCCTCCGTAGAGTGCCCGCTCCTGCTCACGCCGAGCAAGGCCGGCTTGCCAATGACCAGCAGAGCTGCGACGGCAGGCACGAGCAGAGCGGGCACCAGCAGCCGCCACCATCGGCGAGAGATGCGGCGCTCGCGAACGCATTCCAAAATGGCCCGCGCGGCCCGGGCACTTGCCTCGGCCGGATCACTGCCGAGCAGCAGAGAACGCGCCTCGCCGATCTCTGCCATCATCGCCGAGCAGCGAGGGCAGGCAACGACGTGCTTGGCAAGCTCGACAGGTCGCTCCGCTTCGGAGCACGCTTCCCAGCGTGAAATCTCGAGGCGTGAAGGACAAGCTAGCATGGCTTCGCTAGTCCACTTCCTTGTGCGGCCGCGGCCTCGGCAACGAGCGCAGCAATTCCCCGGCGATGCGCGAAAGCTTCTTGAGCCGATTGAACACGGTCCGCCGAGTAATGCCGAGAACGTCGGCTATCTCGACCTGCGACATGCCGTCGAGGTAGTGCATGATCGCGACCTGCGCCCCGCCCTCGCCGCAACGGTCAAGCACAGCGTTGACGAATTCACGGTCGGCGACGCCCGACTCGGCGGAGCCGGTATGCGAGGCATTCGCCATCAGCGTCGGCGCGGCGCGGGTGTGCACGTTGTGCTCGCGCAGAAGATTGAGGCAGACGTTGGTCGATACGCGATAGAGGTAGCGAAGCGCCTCTTCCTCACGCGGCAACACCACCCCGCGCGCAATCACCCGCACGAAAGCCTCCTGAGTCGCGTCCCGAGCGGCGGCCGGCGACTGCAAGAAGCGTCGGCAATGCGCATAAATCGCGGGCGAGTATTTCTGGTACAGCGCCCCGAGCGCCGCTTCGCCCGCCCGAGCGGATTCTGTTTGCTTCTGTTCTTCCACGGCGAAGGTCGGCGAAGCATAGCCGACCTGCAGGGTAGAGGGGAACATCGCTTCGGAAGATCCACACGCGGCGACCGGCAGAAGGGAAAGCGAAAGGTTAGGTGAAAAGGCGATCATGAGCCACAGGTTGGACAGTACTGGCAAGCTCCGGACTGGCAGCTTTGGTTAGGAAGGCAATCGGACGGGAACTGGCAGAGCTTGACGATGGCGTAGTCGAGCTTGCTCGTGGTTGGCGACGTGGTGAACGCGACCAGCTGAAGGGGGTCGCAAACCGACAACGGCAAGTCGCAACCGCTCGTGCGTGGCTGCTCTGGAATCCACTGCTCCGGATGTCCGTCAGGCACCAGATGGCCGATCTCAAAGCTCCCGCTGTTAGAGATTTCGGCCGAAGCCGAAATGGACAGCCTTGGCGAGCTCTTAAACGCATCCGGAGTCGGAATCTCTAGCTGAAAGACCGGGCTGATGGCGCCGGTGTTGTCGATGGATTCGTAACGTCGCAGAGCGATCGGCGTTGGCCCAGGTAGGCATTTCGCCCAAACGTCCAAGACGGCCTCACGGAGAACGATCTGACCGCCGTTGTCATCGATCGTCTTCGTCATGTACACCTCGCCGTCACCGTCGTGGATTCCGCTACCGCACGACGGGACCGTGGCCGCCAGCGCAACGAGGCTGGCGATCCAGGACGCGAGGTTTGTTAAGGCTCTTTTCATTCCCCCGATCTACAACAATTCTGTTCGTCCGGATGGGAACAAGGATCTGGGGTGAAAAGACCGGCAAGCTTTGGAAATTGCCTACCTTTGACGACCTTCACCGCATACACGAAGGGCCGCGCCACCCATCGCGGACAACGCGGCCCGGAGCCGAAAAACGCCTGCGCCTAGTAGATCGGCTGCGCCGGCGGGATCGTGATCATGTCCCAAACCGGTGTGGTGTTGACCATCGGAGTCGAGTCGGTTGGCGGAGCCTGCCACCACAAGTAGACGGACTTGTACGTTTTGTACGCTCCGTTCTCGACAGAGATTGCAGTCAAGTAGAGCTGCGAGATCTCGCGCGAAACGCTGTCGTACTTCGAAGTCTGCTTGGGTAGTCCGGTCCGGTTCGAGGAGTAGATGACCCAGTAGTACGTTCGGTTCTTGTACGTCCCGGACTTGGGTGCCCACTTGGGAAAATGGTTGTTGATGCCGGGACTCGTCTTGCCAGTACACGAAACCGGATCGTTGGCGGCCAAGCGAACCGCCGTCCCAGCGCCAGGCGCCGAGCCGACCGGAACGAAGTAGATCTCCGCTTGCGGGTTCGCGTACATCCCTTGGCCGGAGGGGACGCGATCGAACAAGAGCATCGTATCGTCCGGCGAAACCGAGACGTAGTACTCCTCGAAGCTCTTGTCGGATGCACCGGGGACCGGTTTTGCATCGCCGCCGTTGCCGCCGCTGTAGGGCACACCATACAAGTCGGTCGCGCCCTGTGCGAGGCGGCCGTCCTGATTTCCGCCATTGGTGGAGGAGTAGTAGATCATGCTCCCGTCGTGACTCCAAGCCGGAAAGGCAGCACCGTTGCTGTCACCGTTGCGGGCAATGACGCCGTAGTTACCAGCGCTCGCCTGCGCAATCGGCTGCTGATTGGCGCCCACCGTGGACAAGTTCGGAGGTGCATCGGAGTCGAGGTTGTACCAAACCAGTTTTGCAGGCTGCTTGTTGTCGGTACTCCACGGCGTCTGCTCGTTTTGTTCCGACGACGTCGTGACCATGATGCGCTTCTTCGACGCCCAGGCCGCCGAGGAAAACGTGGCAGCGCCGGCCCACGGCTTGTTGAGGGCGGCAAGACCGCCTACGGAAAGATCGGTCAGTTGGGCACCGCTGTTGTCTTTCTGGACACCGGCAATAACCGAGTTCCACGGCCAATTGTCGACGAATGCGATGAAGCCGCTCGCATCCGTTGAGCCGGGAGCCGGCGGAACGGCGGAGTGACATCCGATGCACGTGGGCGTGCGAACGCTCGCGGATTGATCCCGGCTGGGCTGTTTGACGTCCGTGAACTTCAGGGTGTCTGCCACGCCTTCTTCACCGACGGTGAATCCGCGCAAGAAGGACGAGGTCGGGGAAACTGTTTTCACGTCCTGATTGTTTACCGCCGTGGGATCCGCGGCCCAGTAGACGATGGCGCCGGCGGCGCTCGCCGAGGCAATCTGGAACTTGGCCGTCGTGGCACCACCACTCGCCGCACGCACGCTCACGCTGATGTCTTGCTCGTGTACGTGTTTGGAAAGGTTCAGCCAAATATCCTTCGGCATGATCCAAGAATCACTGGTCGTGTACACGACCAAATCATTCGCCTCGATGTCGGTATGGACGGTGATTTGAACAAGGCCGCTCGTTCCGGTCCACTTGATGCGAGGACGCGTCCAGTTGTAAGGGAAAAGCGATCCGTCCTCGGGTTCGGTTACGCACGGGCCACTGCCCGAGGGATTGCCCGAGAATTGGCTGCCGGGATTGCTGGGAACGTTTCCATCAAGGATCGGATCCTTCGGAAAGTCCGTGCATGCCGACGGGTTGTCGCAGGCGATGGGATCGGCGCCTGGATCCGGGGCGGGCGCGTTCGACGGCGGCGCCTTCGCGTCCAGATTGAAAGTCGGCCCCGAGGAGCCCGCGCTGCCGCCACCGCCGCCACCGCCGTTGCCGCCGTCTCCACTGCTCTCACTAATGCCCACTTTGGCTCCAGCACAGCCGGTAAATGCGCCCGCTAGAACCAACGAAGCAATGGCTTGAGTCTTGAACATCATGGCACTTCCTCCTCGACCTAGAACAGATAGCGTAGCCCGGTGCCGAGATCGAGCACGCCCGAGACATCTGGAAAACCAACTAGGACCTGGGCATCGAGCGTCCAACGGAAGTGCCGACCGACCTTGAATTGAACGCCTCCACCGAGGCCCGACACAAAGGGGCCACCGCGCACAGTGTCCCTATAGGTTACGGGATTGCCATTCTTATCAAGCATCGGGTTGCCCTTCGCATCAAGAGCCTGGGCGTCGACCTGAAAGCGGAATCCCTCGCCAGCTCCTGCAACGAGAGAGAAATACCCCCGGGTCTTCGACTCCTCGTCGCCAGGATAGAACATGAGTCGCACGAGGCCGGTGATGGCACCCGTGGCGGTGCCTTCCGGTCCACGCGGGTAAATAGCTTGGGCTCTAAGCGCTACGGCGATCGCCGTGTTTCGGCCGACAAAATAACCAAATTCCGGAACAGCCTGGCCGAGCAATGCTGGTGCAAACCCTGAATTGAAACCGACACCGTACTTTCCAAAGGCCTCCGTGGATTTGGCGTGCGCGTATCCGACACCCGAGCCCAGCCCGAGGCCTACCCACCACGTTCCCTTCGAGCCTTCGTGCTCGCGTCGGCGCGCCTTCTCGAGTCGCGCCAGGGGATTGTCGTCGTCGATCTCGCCTTCGTCTTCCGACTCCTCCTCGTCGCCTTCTTCGTCGCCTTCCTCTTTCGCCACCGTCGGAGCGGAGGACGCCGCATTCTGCCCGCCCTTCACCACGATGACGTTAGGGCTGTCTTCGCGCCCCGACTGGGCCAGGGTTCCGCCTTTATCGTCGCGGGCCTCGAAATAGACCGGTATCCACTTCGTCTTGGTCTGAGAACCGGGAATCTTGGCTTGCCATGCCGTATTGCCACCTGAGGTGCCCGACTTGGTCATTTGCAGAACCTCGTACTGGTCGCCACCGTTGGCTCGGTAATAAAGCATGACGGCGGCGACGTTCAGGGAGGACGAAGACATGCACTTGAGGGTGACGTCGTCGCCGGCCTGGACCTCGCCACCGCTTGGGCACTTGAAACCGACCTCGTCCGCGGCTTCTGCGGCCTTCGACGCTACGGCGGGCGGGGCCAGCTTGCTCGGCATTGAGCCTCCTCCGCCGGTCATCTCGGCCTTCGCGCGCGCTAGGTTGGCTTCCGTCTCGGGCGTCGCACGTTGCTTGCTCATCTTCAAGTCCGGCTTGATAGCCAGCGCCTTCTTGAAGTACGTCACCGCCTTGTCCGGATTCTTGAGGCCGACGCTGTAGAGCACAGCCAGGTTCCCGCTCGTCGCCAGCTCTGCCGGACCGCCGGCCAGCCGAGGCGTCTTCTCGACGATACCCAGCGCTTCGAGCAGCGTTTTTTCCGCTAGCGCGAAGTTCAAATCATCGAACAGCTGCATGGCATAGCGGTTCAGCTTCTGCACCTTGGCAGCGGGGTCGGCCTCGTCGGCCTTGGCCTCGGCGGCGAAAGTCGACTTGGCCTGCGCCAGCGTCAGCACCAAGGAAATTGTCAGCAGGGATCCAGCAACAGTTCTTGAGGTCATGGTTTAGCGGGGGTTGGGGTCCTTTGGGGGGTGCCCCTTCTTCTACACACTCACCCACCGAAAAGTGAGAAGAATCGCAACGTGGCAAGACGCACGCGGAACCGCGATCGATCTTAAAGGGCAGGCCGCGGGCCGCCCCTCGTCCGCGAAGTAAATTCGCGGACTTCACCCCGCCTGCGGCCGAGCTGTTGGCTCGGCCCGGTCCAACCGGTCCCATTTATGGGCAAGTCAGCGACCGGGAATAATCTTACTGCAGATCGTAAACCTTGAGCTTGTCGTAGAGGGTTCGCAGGCCAATGCCGAGTCGCGCCGCGGTCTGCTTGCGATTGCCGCCCGTGAGTACCAACATGCGGCGAATGGCCTCCTTCTCGAGGTCATCGAGCTTCTCGGCCGCGGTCAGGCTTGTCGCTTGGGAAGGCGCGGGCAGTGGCCCGGTGAGAATGAGATCGGCACCGAGAACAACGCCCTCGGACAGAATGGCGGCGCGTTCCAGCACATTGCCAAGCTCGCGAACGTTTCCCGGCCAGGAATAGGACAACAGCCGAGCGTGCGCTTCGGCGTCCAGCGTGAGCCGCGGCCGCCCGAGCTGCCGGGCAATGCGCGCCAAGAGATCTTCGGCCAACGGAATGATATCGGCCAAGCGTTCGCGCAGCGGAGGGATACGGATGGGGAAGACGGCCAGCCGGTGGTACAGATCCTCGCGGAAGCGGCCGGCGAGCATTTCGTCGCCAAGATCACTGTTGGTGGCCGCCACGATGCGTACGTCGACCTCGATAGTGCGTGTACCACCGACGCGCTCGAAACGACGTTCTTGCAATACGCGCAACAGCTTCGCCTGCAACTGCGGTCGCAGCTCGCTGACCTCGTCGAGGAACAGGGTGCCACCGTCGGCCAGCTCGAACCGGCCCCGGTGTGAGGAGACGGCCCCCGTAAAGGCGCCCTTCTCGTGGCCGAACATCTCACTTTCCAGGAGCGAATCGGAGATGGCAGCGCAGTTGACCGCCACGAAAGGCCCGGTATTTCGCTTGCTTTCCCGGTGAAGCGCGTGGGCCAGCATTTCCTTGCCAGTGCCGCTTTCCCCGAGCAAGAGAACGCTGGCTTCCGTGCCGGCGACCTTGCGCAGCTGCCCCATCACCGCCTGCATCGCGCGGTCCTCAGCCACGATGGTCGGCTCGCCATCGACGGCCGGCCGCATCCGCTGAGCGACCTCGCGAAGCTGGCGGTGTTCGATGGCTCGACTCGCAACCAGGCGCAGCTCGTCCGGGCCGGACAGGGGCTTGTCGAGATAGTCGAACGCACCGAGCTTCATCGCTTCCACCGCACCAGCCACCGTGCCGTGCGCCGTGAGCACCACGACCTCGGTCTCGGGCGACTCCGAGCGCGCCTTGCGCAGGAGCGACATGCCGTCGAGCCCCGGCATCTTGAGATCGGTGATCATCAAGTGAAAAGACTCTCGGTCGAGAAAGCGGGCCGCGACTTCCCCGTCACCGGCTAGCGTGACTTTCAACCCTTCGCCTTCCAGCACCTCTCCAATGAAGGTACGAATGCCTTCTTCGTCGTCGACAACAAGAACACGTTCCATGACTAGACTCCTCGCACAGACGGCGGCAACCGAACGGAAAAGACGGCGCCTCCATCGGGATGATTGTGGGCGGTGATCGTGCCGCCGTGGCCTTCAACAATTCGGCGCGCCAGGGCCAGGCCAAGGCCCGTGCCTTTCGCGCGACGGGTATAAAACGGTTCGAAAACCCGCTCTTCTTCGCCGGGCTCGAGGCCCGGACCGTGATCGCGCACTTCGATGGCGAGCGAGCGCTCGCCCTGCACCCCGAGGGTGACTTCGACGGGCTGCCCGGCGGGCGAGGCTTCGCGGGCGTTGCGCAGCAGATTCACCAGCACTTCTTCCATGCGGACGCGGTCGAGCGGCCACACGGCCGGCACCACATCTACGTGAAACCGCACGTCGCTGCCACCCATGCTGTCGATTGCCGTGCGTGCGACCGCCTGAGGGTCCGCGGCCTCGCAGTTGACGGCGCCCGACCGCGCGAACTCGAGCACGTGACGAGAAAGCTCTTCGAGGCGAATCGTCTCGCGTAGGACGACCTCGGCTCCTTTGCGTCCCGGATGCTCCAGGGGAAGCTTTTCGAGCAGCAGCTGCACGTGCCCCTTGAGCGACGCCAGTGGATTCTTGATTTCGTGGCCGAGCACCGCCGACATCTGGCCAAGCGCCTTGAGCTGGCGATCGTGCTCGAGCTGGGCGGAGACCTTTTCTGCGTGTCGAACCAACCTGAGAAACAACGCCGCCAGCCCGAACAAAATCAGCGCGGCTAGCAAGCTCACGGCGGACGTTACCCGTGCTCGCCAAAGCAGGGCGTGCGCGGCGACCGAGTCGACCTCGAAAAGCATGTGCTTGCCATGCAGCGGGTGATCCGGCGGCGGGGGTGCGGGTGGCGGCGGCGCTCCCGGCGGCGGATCGGGCGGTGTCACCGTAATACGAGCTGCATAGCCACCGGGGACGAAGCTAATCGCGGCGTTGGGACCGAGGCTATGAGCAACCGGCCACGCGACGCCAGTCGCGCTCGCGCCGCCGCGGGCGACGAATTGACCGTCGCGGGTGGTCACCTCGACGAATCGAAGGCCTTGGCCCCCAAGCTCGTCCACCACCTCTTGCAAGACATGCGAATCGAGCTCGTTCGTGGCACGCAGCACGCGGCGAGCGGCAAACGCGATGTTGATCGCCTGGCCCTGCGTGACCGTGGTCGCCGCCTTGGCAAGCCCAGCTTGCACCCAGAGCCCGGTCGCCACCAACACGGCCGCCATGACCGCCGACAACACCAGAAGTGCCCATCGAAAATAGCTGGGGGGCGATCTCAATGCTTGGGGCTTCCTTTCCTGCGCGGCGACGAGTCGGCCATGGGGCTTCTCGACGAGCAAAGGATGTGCCCGCCTCTAAGTCCGCGACTTCACGCAGTTTGCTCCAAAGAAGGCGCTATTTGCTGCAGATTCCGCACACAAATCGTGCCGATAAGGCACGGGGTCAGTCGTTGAGCGCTGCGGCGATGTCTTCGAACAAGCCTTGCACTTGCTCGAAGGCGGCGACAACGTCGGGATCGAGATAGGTAGCAGCGCGGCCGGCCAGAGCCTCGCGACACTGGTCGTGGCTCAAGGCTGGCTTATAGCAGCGCCTTGAACGGGCCGCATCGTAAGAGTCGGCCACTGCCATGATACGGGCTGAAAGCGGTATGTCCCGGCCCGCCAGACCTGCCGGGTAGCCCTCTCCGTTCCATCGCTCGTGGTGGCAGCGCGCGATCTCGATCCCGACGCGAAGGAATTCATTGCGCGGGTAGCGCAGCTTCACGGCTTCCAAGGTTTTCGCACCGAGGGTCGTATGCAGCTTCATTTCTTCGAATTCCGCGGGGGTCAGCTCGCCCTGCTTGAGCAGGATGTGGTCGCGGATCGCTACTTTGCCGATGTCGTGCAGCGGGCTCGCCAGAAACATGTTCTCGATGAACGATTCATCGATACGACCGACGTAGCTTTCCTGTTCAGCCAAGGTCGCTGCCAGCAGCTTGCAATAGAGCTGCACGCGTTCGATATGCTTGCCCGTCTCGCCGTCACGCGATTCGGCCAACTTGGCCAGCGCGAAAATCGTGGCCATTTGCGAATCCGAAATTTCGCGTACCTGCTCGCTTACCAATTCGAACAAGCGACGATTTTTGGCTTCCAGCTCGACTTGCAGTCGGCGCAAGCGCAGGTGGGTTTCCACGCGCATGCGCACCTCGGGAAAGTGGAACGGCTTGGACACATAGTCGACGGCGCCGGCCGAAAACGCGCGAACCTTTTCACTCGACTCGTCGATTGCCGAAAGAAAGATGACCGGAATCGCAGAGAGCCGCGGCTCGGCCTTGAGCCGTTGGCACACCTCGAAGCCGTCCATCAGCGGCATCATCAGGTCCAGCAAAATGAGATCGGGTGGGTCCGAAATCGCGGCTGCGAGCGCCGCAGCCCCATCCGCCGCCACGCGCACGAAATAGCCCTCGACACGCAGGAGCTCGCCGAGGATGCGCAAATTTTCGAGGCTGTCGTCGACGACGAGGATGTTGCCGTGCCTGCCGACGATGCCGGGCGTGACCTCGCCATCCCGCAGTGCGGGTGCCAACCAAGCGAGGTGACTCGTTCCATTGCTCACGATGTTGTCCTCTAACCATAACCCAAACTCGACCTGTGTCAGTCCGAACTGGCTACGGCTGCCCAAGAATGACAAGGAGCATACACAGCGTCTCGATTTGCTGGCCGGACCTTGCTAGTTTAGCGGCACGATGACCGATACTTTCAAGACCCGCTCCACGTTGACGGTCGGCAGTAGCAGCTTCGAGATTTTTCGCTTCGCGAAGCTCGCCGACGCTGGATTCGACATCAAGCACCTGCCGTTCTCGCTCAAGGTGCTGCTTGAAAACCTACTGCGCCGGGAAGACGGACAAACCGTAACCGCGGCGCACATCGAGTCCCTAGCCAAGTGGCAACCCGCCGCAGAACCGTCGACCGAAATCGCGTTCATGCCCGCACGGGTCATCATGCAAGACTTCACGGGCGTGCCAGCCGTCGTCGACTTGGCAGCCATGCGGGCAGCGACCAAGCGCCTGGGCGGGGATCCGGCGCGCATCAATCCTCTGTTGCCGGCCGAGCTGGTCATCGATCACTCGGTGCAAATCGACGAGCAAGCCAGCAAAACGGCACTGGCCAGGAACAGCGAGCTGGAGTTCCAGCGCAACCACGAGCGCTACGGATTTCTGCGCTGGGGTCAAACCGCATTCCGCAATTTCGCCGTCGTTCCACCCGACACGGGCATCGTCCACCAGATCAACATCGAGTACCTGGCGCGCGTCGTCTTCCAGGCGCCCGATCACAAGCGGCCCGGTGTCGTGCAAGCCTACCCCGACACCGTCGTCGGCACCGACTCGCACACCACGATGGTGAACGGCCTCGGCGTGCTCGGCTGGGGCGTGGGCGGCATCGAAGCCGAGGCGGCCATGCTGGGCCAGCCCATGCCGCTGCTCATTCCTCAGGTCGTCGGCGTTCGGCTGTCGGGTCAGCTGCGCGCGGGCGTGACCGCCACCGACCTCGTCCTCACCATCACGGAAATCCTGCGCAAGCTGGGCGTGGTCGGCAAGCTGGTCGAATTCTTCGGACCGGGCGTGCCCACCTTGCCACTCGCCGATCGCGCGACCATCGCGAACATGGCGCCCGAGTACGGTGCCACCTGCGGCCTCTTTCCGGTCGACGCCGAAACCATTCGCTACATGCGCCTCACTGGCCGCAGCGAAGACTCGGTCAAGCTCGTCGAAGCCTACTGTCGCGAGCAAGGCATCTTCGCCGAGGCAGGACAGCCGGAGGCCAGTTACACCAAGGTCGTGGACTTGGACATGGGCACCGTCGAGGCGAGCCTGGCGGGTCCGCGCCGGCCGCAGGATCGGGTGGCGCTCGGCCAAGTTCCGGCGGGGTTTGCCAGCGCCCTGCCCGCGCTGACCAAGGCGGTCAAACCAGGTGCAGCCGTTCCCAAGGGCCCGGTTCCTGCGGATCCCAAGGTGCAGAATGGCTCCGTCGTGCTCGCCGCCATCACGAGCTGCACGAACACCTCGAATCCGCCGTTGCTTATCGCTGCGGGACTACTCGCCCAGAAAGCCGTCGCGCGCGGCCTTGTGCGCAAGCCGTGGGTGAAGACCTCGTTCGCGCCGGGCTCGCAAGTCGTGTCCGCGTACCTGCAAGAGGCCGGCGTGATGCCCGCGCTCGAGCAGCTTGGCTTTCACATCGTGGCGTACGGCTGCACCACGTGCATCGGGAATTCGGGCCCGCTGCCCGCCGCCGTGACCCAAGCGATCGCCGAGAACAATCTCGTCGTGGCGTCGGTGCTGTCAGGCAACCGCAATTTCGAGGGCCGCATTCACCCCGAAATCCGCGCGAACTACCTCGCTTCGCCGCCGCTCGTGGTGGCCTATGCCCTCGCCGGGCGGGTCGACCTCAACCTGGACAAGGATCCGCTCGGCGTCGACCAGGCGGGCCAGCCGGTCTTCCTCAAAGACATCTGGCCATCGCCTGCCGAGATCGCGGAAGCGGCTTCGAAGGCCGTCAAGCAGAGCATGTTCCAAGACGCGTACGCGACGGTTTTCCAGGGCGATGCCCGCTGGCGCAGCATTCCCGTCGGACAGGGCGCGACCTACGCGTGGGATGACGCCTCGACGTACATCAAACATCCGCCCTACTTCGACGGCATGACCAAGACGACCGATCCGGTTCACGAGCTCAGCGGCGCACGCGTGCTGGCGATGCTCGGCGACAGCATCACCACCGACCACATTTCACCCGCTGGCTCGATCAAAAAAGACGGCCCGGCCGGAAACTACCTGACCGGGCTGGGCGTCGAGCCCAAGGACTTCAATTCCTACGGCGCCCGACGCGGCAACCACGAAGTCATGGTTCGCGGCACCTTCGCCAACGTGCGCCTCAAGAACCTGCTCGCGCCGGGCACCGAGGGCGGCGTGACGCGCCACCTTCCCGACGGTGCAGCCATGTCGATCTACGACGCCGCCATGAAGTACGCCGCCGAGAAAGTGCCGCTCATCGTTCTGGCCGGCAAGGAATACGGCTGCGGCTCCTCGCGCGACTGGGCGGCAAAAGGCACGCTCCTGCTCGGCGTGCGCGCCGTCATCGCGCAAAGCTACGAACGTATCCACCGCTCGAACCTCATCGGCATGGGCGTCGTGCCGCTCGAGTTCCTGTCCGGGCAGGATCCGAAGAGCCTTGGCCTTACCGGCGAAGAAGTCTTTTCAACGATCGGTTTGCCCGCCTTCATCGCCAAACCGCCCGCGGATCGCCAAATCACTGTCGCGTTCAAGCGTGCCGATGGCAGCCAGGGCGAAATCAAGGTGCGGGTCCGCATCGACACCAAGCAAGAAGCCTCCTACTACGAGCACGGCGGCATTCTTCGCTACGTGCTCCGCAGCCTGGTGGCGTAGAGCCCGCTACATGCTCTTGTAGCGAAACAGCTTCATGCGCGGGGCGCCCGAGACCTCGAAGAAGAAGCCAAAAGCGAAATTCACGATGCCGTGTCCGTCTTCGACCAGCCTTTTCGGCGGGTTGATGAAGGGCTGGGCTTCCTTGAACGCATCGACGGCCGTGTCGTCGAGAAAATCGAGACCGCAGGTGTGCACCACGGACACCTTGGCCAGAGATCCGTCCGCCTTCAGATTGACCTGCAAGAGCGTGTAGCGGTCTTCGCCGCCGTAGATTTTTCCCGTCGGATCACGGCGCTGGTACTCCTCGGCCGGCTTCCAGTGATCGCGGACTTTCTCTTTCACGCGGTTGAAGAAGGTAGCGTAGACCCAGCGCTTGGCATTGAGCGCCGTCTCGTTGCCCTCGTCCACGTCGGCGAGATGATCCTGCGTGCCGCTGCCGACGGCGCGGGCAATTTGTTCTTCCGACGGCAGCAGCCCATAAAGGCCAGGACTGCCACCGCTCGGGCGGTCGGGCGAAGGCATCAGCGACGGGCGAGGCGCGCCACCACCCGAGTGCGAGAAGGCGCCTTCGGGATCGCTCGGGAGTTGTTCCTCGCTGCCCGCTTCTGTGCTTTGCGGAGTCATATCACCAGGCCGCGAGCGAGCAGACTGACTTCGATGCTCCTCGTTCGGCATGCGCATGGCAAGGGGACCCGGCGCTGGCGGGTATTCCGACGGATTCGGCGTGAGGGCCGGCGTGTTCTTCTTGGTCGGTTCCACGTCCCCCGTGTGTCGCTGCCGCGAATTCGGATCGAACTTGCCGTAGCGCTTGGTCTCGTGCTCGACCCACGAATCGTATTCCGCGGCAAAGCGGGCGTCGTCAGGGCGGCGCTCGTCGTGCGGGCGCGGCAAGTCGATCACCTGGCCGGGCGCCTTCACCGCTTCTTCTTCCTTCTTTTTCTGCTCCTCTTTCGCCTTTTCCTCTTGGCGTTCGAGGTCAGCGACGATCTGGCGTGCGGCATCCGGATCGACCGCGCTCACCGAGATAGGTTCGGCGCGCGCGGCGGCTTCCCGACGACGCGCATCCAGCTCGGCCTGCCGGGGTGCCCAAAAATAGAACCCGAGGAGCAGCACACCGAGAATTTCGGCGTGGATAAGGACGGCCAGCGCCAGCCATCGAGTGATGGACTTGCGCCGGGTACGCTTTACCGAGCTCGCCTGGGTCATGGGACGGTGCAATCTACTAGTTTATCCGTCTTGAAAAGTCTGCATCCAGATTGGATTGGGTGCACGGACGGCCCGAAGTCATGCAGGAAATGCACGACTCTTCCGAACAGCTGCGTCGCGCACATGACATGGTTGCGCGCGGGACAGCCTGCTAGAGTCCGGCGCCGTTCCTCCGCCATGAAACTCTCCATTGCCTCATCCTCCGCAAATTCCGACGTCGGGCGCGATCTCGTGCACAACGTCGGCCGCGCCATCGCGGACTTCGATCTGCTTCGCGATGGCGACCGCGTCATGGTGGCGGTTTCGGGCGGTAAGGATAGCTATGCGCTTCTCTTGCTGCTCGAGATGATGCGGCGCCGGGCGCCGGTGAAATTCAGCTTGGTCGCTGTCCATCTGGACCAAGCGCAGCCGGGACACGACGCCGAGCCGTTGCGCGCGTGGCTGGAGGCAAACGGCTTCGAGCACCGCATCGTCCGCGAGGATACCTATTCCATCGTCAAGCAGACGGTGCCCGAAGGCCGCATCCCTTGCTCGATGTGCGCGCGGCTTCGTCGCGCCATTCTGTACCGGCTGGCCGACGAGCTTGCCTGCACCAAGATCGCGCTCGGCCATCACCGCGAGGACGCCCTCGAGACGCTTCTGCTCAACCTGTTTTTCGCCGGCAAGCTGGCCGCCATGCCGGCGTTCCTCACCAGTGACGATGGTGCCCACGTGGTCATCCGTCCGCTCATTTACTGCGCCGAGAACGACCTGGCGGAATTCGCGGCCCAGCACAAGGTCCCCATCTTGCCGTGCAACTTGTGCGGCTCGCTGCCGAATACGCAGCGCAAGCAGATGAAGGCGCTGCTCGAACGCATGGAGAGCGAGCATCCGCGCTTGCGCCAAACCATGCTCGCCGCCGTCGGCAACGTGCACCTCGACCACCTGCTCGTAAAGAAACCCTAAGCAATCGGCAAGGGCTATTTCGTCGCTGACGGGCCGCCCACCAGCTTGTCCACTTCCTGTTTCATGCGGTGGCATTTCTGCAGAAGCTCCATATGCTGGGTCTGGAAGACCTTCACGTAGCGGCGCTCGCGGTTCTTGCGCGCCAGGGCCTCGCGCACTTCGGTGAGCTGCACGACCAAGTCGTTAGCGACGACGAACTTGGGTACGAGCACGTGCAAGCGGCTGTGGTCGGAGATGCGAAGCTGGCCGGCCTGCCCACCCGAGGGCGGCTCAAAGACCAAACCAACCAGACTCGGCACTGCCGATTTGATGGTGTTCACCACCATATTGCCGGAGAGATCGGGCAAGGTCTCCTTTGCCAGAACGACGGCCGGCGGGGTCTGCGAAGCACTGTCCAAGGCCTCACCACCGCTTTGCACGTGGCGCAGACGCCAGCCCTTTTCCTCGGTCAACTCCTTGCCGAGCTCGCCCGCCAACATCGCATCATCGTCCACGAGCAACAAGTTGAGCGCCCCGAGTCCCGTCGCTGACGAGGAGACACCACCATCACGCGCCAGGAGCTTATCCTCGGCGTCCGTCGCCTGGCGGGACAGCGCCATCATTTTGCGCAGGAGCTCCTCGTTCAAGTCGACCAGCTCGACAAGAAGCTGCTCCCGACCGAGTGCCGCCTTCACGTCGACCGCGGCCCGCACCACGCGGTCGCGCAGGTCGTGCACGTACTCGCGCGCCTTGGGAATGACATCGATGGCACCTGCCCGAAAAATTGGCGCGACGGCGTCGAAAGCAATGCGCCGACTCATCACGATCACGGCGGTTTGTCGCGACCGCTCGTGCACGAATTTGATGAGATCGAGCGCGGCGTTCTGCGTGGGCGTGTCCAGGTCGGCCAAAACCACAGGGAAGAAACGATTGGCGATCTGGTCCTTTGCCCGATCGATGTCGGCCAATGCCGTCACCGACAGGCCTGCTTCGCGCAGCAATCGGTCGGCGCCCTTGCGAATGTTTTCATCCGCGTCAAGCACGAGGATCTCTTGCCCCGACTCTGCCTGGGTCTCCGGTGCACTCACGACTCGAACACCCTAGGGTCGATCTGACAAAAGGTCAAAAGACGCGATGGAGCTGGTCGTGTTACCCTGAAAGAGGGGCAGCCGTGCAAACGGGGGCCGCCCGCAACCACGACGGCGGAAACCATGAACAGCGTTCTCGACAAAGTGCTCGGGGCAGCTCGCCAGCTCGGCGCCTCCGACGTTCACTTGAAGGTCGGCCTGCCGCCCATCTTTCGGGTCAAGGGCGACTTGCGGACGGTCGCCAACGTTCCCCCGCTGACCAAGGAATCGATCGAAGAGTTCGGCTTCAGCATGATGAACGAGCGTCAGCGCGAAATCTTCGAAACGAACTGGGACGTCGACCTGGCGTACGCGACCCAGGAAGGCTACCGCTACCGCGTGAACGTTTTGCAGCAGCGAGGCTGCATGGGCGTCGTGATGCGACTCATCCCGCCCAACGTACCGCCCTTCGAACGTTTGAACCTGCCCCACAAGGTACTCGAGCTGGCCGACGAAGAGCGCGGACTGGTGCTGGTCACCGGCATCACTGGATCGGGCAAATCCACGACGCTCGCGGCGATGGTCGACTACATCAATTCGAGCCGCGCGGTCCACATCGTGACCATCGAAGACCCGATCGAATACGCATTCAAGGATCGCCGAAGCGTAATCAACCAACGAGAGATCGGCTTCGATACGACGTCGTTCGCCCGCGCCCTGCGCGCATCCTTGCGCCAAGATCCCGACGTCATCCTGGTCGGCGAAATGCGCGATCTCGAAACCACGGAAATCGCGCTGACCGCCGCCGAGACGGGCCACCTGGTGCTCTCCACGCTCCACACCGTCGACGCCGTCGAGACCATCAACCGCATCGTCGCGCTTTATCCGCCGCACCAGCAGGGCCAGGCCAGGCTGCAACTGTGCGCCGTGCTCAAGGGCGTCGTGTCCCAGCGCCTCGTCACCCGTGCCGATGGCGGAGGAATGGTGCCAGCGGTCGAGATCCTCATCAACACGGCCCGAGTCAAAGAGCTGATCGCCGAGCCGAGGCGCACGCGCGAAATCCACGAAGCCATCGCCACCGGCCGCGATCCTTACGGTATGATCAGTTTCGACCAATCGCTGACCGAGCTCGTGAAAAATCGATTCGTCACCTACGACGATGCGCTGGCCAACGCGACCAACGCCGAAGACTTCGCGCTCTACTTCCGCGGCGTCAGCAAGGGCGGTAGTGTGGGCAGCGACTTCAACCCCGGCGCCGCCCGCTCCGGCTATACGCCGCCGCCTGCTACGGGTACTGGCGAGCTCAAGGTCGACCGCTTCAGCAAGTAGAGGCCGGCCCCTAGACGCCGTCGATGTCTCGACTGTGGGGCGCGACGCTAGCAAGATGCGCGGTCGTGCGCGCGAGCTTGGCCAGCACCTCGTCGCGCCGGGCGTCCGGCAACGACACGCGGGTCGGCATCCCGCCGCCGAGCTCGAAGAGCTTGACGAAGTCAAGACCGGACTCGAAGTCCGCCGCGATCGACAACGAGCCGGCGTCGCGAACCACGGCCACCGCCGCCACCTTCTGCCCCAGCAAGAGCAGCTCGGTCTTGTCGTAGGGCACGCTCGACTTGACGTCCAGGTAGGCGACCGCGCCGTCGACGCGGTAGTCCTCGGAGAGTCGTTGCGCCTGCTCCAGCAACGGATCCACCAAGCGCGCGGCTGCATCGATTTCCGCGAAGTGGTGCGGAGCATGGGTCCGGGCCATCAAATACTGCAAGATGCGATGCTTGAGGCTCTCGTCGCGAAAACGTGCGCGCAGGGCACGGTCGATACGTTCCGCGATCGGCCCCGGCGTACCCCGGCGCGTGTCGACGGCGCGCGCATCGGCATCCGCCCCCTCGTAAGGCTCGACGCCGCCCAAGATCCATTTGGCGCCGGCGTAAAGACCGTCGAGATCCACGTGAACGGCAATGGTATCGACGGGACCGATGCGATGGACGAGCTCGGGCGTGACCATTTCGGGACACGCCCCATGCTCTGCCTTGTTGGCGAGCACGAAACGCGGATCGTTGGCGTAGTCGACGTGGCGTTCGTGGTCGTGGTGATCCACCCACGCCGCCAAACGTGAGCCAAGACCCGTTATGAACGGCAGCGTCACCGTCGCGAACGACGTCTTACCGGTGTCGGCCGCAAAGGCGATGTCCAGAACCACCACGCGCCCGGCCAGCGTGTCGGGCTTGGGCAAGGTCCGCGGTGTCAGGAACGCAAAACGCGTGGCGGCCAGCGGATCGGTGGTGGTCATGGGATACCGCCAAGGATACCTGGCAGCAGATGACGATGCCCGCGACAAAAGATTGAAGGTTCCTCGCCGTTGCCTGCCCTCGTTCCAGCAATGAAACTCCATCGTCGGGCATACATTCCCCTGGCTTGACACGATGGGGCCTGCCTATAAGATACTCCCACCACAGCAAACGACCCCGTGAACAACATTTGCTTTTCGCCGAAACCCGCGTCGGGAATGGCATAGCGGACCAAGCGGTCCGCGGAGGATGAGATGCAAGGATTCGCAAAGTTCCTGGAAGATGGCGGTACGCTCATGTACTTCAACCTTTGCACCTCGATCATCGTGTTTTCGATGATCGCGGACAGGCTGTACTTCTTCCTGGTGAAAAGCAGCGTAAACGCCCGCGCTTTTCTCGAGAATATTCGCAAGCTAGTTCTCGCCAACAATCTCGACCGCGCGGTCAAGCTGTGCTCGGCCACCGATGCTCCCGTGGCCATGGTCGCCAAGGCGGGGTTGCAGCGTGTTCACCGCGGCGAGATCGCGGTCGCGCAAGCCATCGAAGAGGCGCTGGTCGATGCCACGCCCATGGTTAAGAAGCGCATCCAAATTCTCTGGTCGCTGGCCAATATCGCGACCCTCATCGGTCTGCTCGGTACCGTCGTCGGTCTGATCCGCGCCTTCGGTGCCGTCGCCGCCGCCAAGCCGGAAGAGCGCAGCAATTTGCTCGCAAAAGGCATTTCCGAGGCGCTCAACAACACCGCCATGGGTCTCGGCATCGCCGTCACCTGCATTATTGCGCACGCAGTGTTAGGTGCGATGTCCAAGCGTCAGGTGGCCGACCTCGAAGGCTTCTCGCTCAAGCTCGAGAACTTGCTGGCCGAGTCCGCCCACGGCGGCTCCAGCCAGAAGTAGCGTCGCAACCTAAGGATCTGCCGAGGCAGGACCCGATGACGAAACGCGAGGTGCGGGCCCGGATGCGACGCATGCGGGAACATTTTGAGGAGGCCGAAGAAGACAGGGGCGAAATCAACCTCGTTCCGTACATGGATATCGTCACCAACATCATCATCTTCTTGTTGGCGTCGGTCATCAATCAAGTGCCGCTCGGAACAGTCAACGTCTCCTCTCCCACTTTCGGAGTCGGCGGCTCGGGGGACAGCCAGGCGGAAAAGCCGGCGCTCAACCTGACCGTCACGGTCGGCAACACGGGTTTCACGCTGGCCGGCTCGGGCGGCGTCATGCCCGCCATCCCGAAGCTTCCGTCGGGCGACTACGATTATTTGGCCCTCACCACCAAGCTGAGCGAGATCAAGAAAGAATTCTCCGACGAGACGAAGGCGACGTTCAATGCGGACGCCATTACCCCTTACGACACCGTCGTGAAAACCCTGGACGCCATGCGAACCTACAAAGACGAGAAGGATCAGCATGAAAAAGAGCTGTTCCCCGATATCGTGTTCGCGGCGGGAATCCTCTAATGGCAACGGATAGGGCTAAACCGATGGATCCCATCGCGGCTCGCTTGGCCGGAAAAAAGGCTATTCGTAGCTACGCCCGCAAGCTCGCCGATCCCGAGGACATCAAAGACCTCAACATCACCCCGATGATGGACATGATGACCATCATCCTGGTGTTCTTGCTCAAGAGCTTCACGTCGTCCGCGACCCTGGTGAACTTGGACAACAACCTGAGCCTGCCGCCATCGCAGACGCGCCTCGCGCCCAAGCAGGCGGTACCCGTCACCATCACCAAGCGGGTCGTGCTGGTCGAAGGCGAAGCGGTTGCGCCAATCACCAACGGCCGCATCGATCCGCAGCTCAAGCGCGACGGAGATAACGGCTACTACATCACGCCACTCGTCGACATGCTCAGCAAAGTCGCGCGACGCGAGAAAAAAGTTGCCGAAGTCACGGGACAGAAGTTCGACGGCGAGCTCACCATCATCGCGGACAAGAACACGCCCTACCGCCTGCTGACCGAGATCCTCTACTCGTGCGGCCAGGCCGAGTACGCAAACTACCGCCTCCTCGTGCTCAAGAACCGCGAGTAGGAAGCAAGAGCGAGAGCCACAACGCTTCCTAGCGACGTGGTCCGTTCGTTCGGTCGCGCCGCCCTCTCGGCGATTGCTGCGAACGTGCTGTGCCTGCGCGCTGGCTTGCGAAGGGGCCAGGCGTCCACGTCCCTGAAAAGGCAAGGGCCCGCCAGGTTTCCCCGGCGAGCCCTGTTTGGCCGTTCGCTCGGCTCAGCTACGGAATCACGAGCTCGATGCGACGGTTCTTGAGCTTGCCCTTGCCGAGGTTCGGCACGATGGGCTTCTTGGCGCCCATGCCCGCCGCGACCAACCGGTCGGCGGAGATGCCCTGGTCCACCAAGTACTTCACGACGGCCTTGGACTGATCGTCGGTGAGCGACTGCGCCTGAGCGGCCGGCAAGCTGCTGTCCCAATGCGCTTCGACGCGCAGCTGGCGAATTTCCGGGTGATTGACCAGCAGATCCACCACTTCGTCGAGAAGGAGCGGCATTCCTGCGCCGAGCTCCGCCGAGGGCTTCTTGCCCGCTTTGAACGTGATTGGCTGGCGCAACTTCAGTTTACCGTCCTTGAAAGTCACGCCGGAAACAGCGGGACGCGTGTGCAGCACGATGCTTAGAGCGTTGTCATGTCCTTCGGCCACCTGGACCTGAAGCTCCTTCGAAAGGTACGACTCGGCATCGACGCGAACGGCGTACAGCCCCTGGCCGACCGGCGCCGAGAAATTTCCCGACTCGTCGGACTTCGTCTCGGCAAGTTGCGGGCCGGCCAGCTTGAGCGAAGCCACGATTCCCTTGCCTGCCTCGTCGCTCACACGACCATAAACACGCGCCGCGGGAGCTTTCGTCGCCAAGCGAAGGACGATGTTGGCGGTCTGTCCGGCCACCACCTCGGTGCGAACCGTCGCCGCCTCGTAGCCATTCGCGGTGACCGCCAACTCGACCGGACCAGGCGCGAGCGGCACGCTCTGGAAGGTACCGTCGGCCTCGGTCAGAACGCGCGCGTGCTCGCGGCCAGTCACACCGACCACGGCACCTTCGATGGGCGCGCCAGCGGCATTGATGACTCGGCCGGCGACGAGCCCCTCGCGCATGCTTGCTTCCTTCGCGACGGCGCTCTCGACAGAAACGGTACGCACGACATGCGGGACGAGATCGATCGGATAGCCGAGACCGAAGAGGAGATTCCACGGCACCAGCGCCGGGGCATAAGCGTAACCGGGCGACCGAAGAGCGATGTCGAGACCGGCCGTCAGGGTCAAGCCGTGCAGAACCTGCGCCTGCACGCCCAAGGTTAGCCAATGCAAGTCTCGGTTGTCCTTGCAGGACACTTGCTGAAAACCGCCGCAGTTCGGATTCGATGGATCGCCATGCTCCTGCCCGTAAATGACCGAATCCGCATCGCTGGTGATGTACTCGAAGTGGTACTCGAGGAGGGGCCGCAGCGAAAGGCCTTCGGCCACCTCGTCGAAGGGCGCATCCGCACCCAGCGCCAAGCGAAAGCGGCTGCCCGACATACCATAGGCGAACTTCGAGACGTAGCGCGAGAACGCCGAGGTGTTGTTGGTGCTGTAGTCGACGAGGTTGCTGGAGTTGTCGACGTAGTAGCCGATATTCAGGTGAAGGCGCACAGGCACGTTGCCGGTCACCGCCTTGAGGTCGTAGCTGCCGATGGCATTCAACCAAAGCGACGTCGAGTCAGGCGAAAACGATATGCCGCTGACGGAAGACATCAGGCGAATGCCGAGCTCGCCCGCGGCGGAGAAGCCATCCGCGACGGGATAGGCAACCTTGCCACCCAAGATGAGATCGCCGAACGATTTGATGAGTTCGGGATCGGTTCGGTTGGCTTCGACGTAGGTACAGTCCGAGTCGCTGACGCACAACCGGCGATTGCGGTTCGCTGAACCGAGAACGGCGCCGAAGATTTCCAAGTGATCGATCGGCGTGATGCCGAACGTGAGCGCACCCTGCAGGCGGGTATCGCGATCGCTCGCCTGCGGATTCTCGCTCTGAACAAGGAAGTTGCTGCCCTTGAAGAATTCGCCGTGCAGACTCAAGCGCAGCTGCCCCACGGTGCCGACGTTGGCCATGCTCATGTGCAATAGCCCTACGGAGCCGGCCAGACTGGGCTGCGCAATGAAACCACGAGGGCGATCGTCGGTTTCCGTGACCACTTTCTTGGTCGGCGCGACGGTTGGGGCCAAAGGCTCGGCCTCGGGCTTCGACTCGACGGCGGGCGCGGGCGCCACGATGGGGGCCGGCGCTGGCGCGGCAACCGGCGCAGGGGCAGCGACAGGCGGCGCAGGCACAACTGGAGGCGCCACCGGAGCGGGCGCAGCCGCGGGGGGAGAAGCAGCCGCTGGAGCATTCCAATAGTTGGGCGCGGGTGTCGGATAGCTTGGAGCTGGCGCGGGTGTCGGCGACGGCGTCGGCTGAGCGGGCGCTGGCGCGGGATAGGTCGGGGCCGGAGCAGGCGCGGGATAGTACGTCGGCGCCGGTGCGGGATAGGTCGGCGCGGGCGCGGGCGTCGTGGGCGGTGGCCAAGTCGCAGGTGGGTTCGCGGTGCTCGTCTGAGCAGCAGCCGCGAGGGGCACGAGGAAAATGGCAGTGATCGATGCTACGGAGGTCAGCTTGTTTCGCATTCGGTAGGCTCCTGGGGCGAGGCGAGTTGTATGCTAGACGCGCTTCGACGGCGACGCAATCGGCACGTGTGACACTCGCGTCGTTCGTTAGTTACCGGGGTCACAGGATTTTCGTCACCACAACAGTTGAATTCCTTGGCTGGTCGTGGGAGTAAGACCCGGCAGCATGACATCGCCGATTGAGCAATTGACAGATGAGATTCGTGACGTAGCACTCCTCGTCCACTCGGCGCAAGAGCGGGCCGAGGACCGCGAGATCGTCAAGAACGCACACCTGGCCGTCGAGCAGCTCTCGCTCCATTACCGCGAGCTCTGCAGCACTGGATCGGAAGCCGAGCGCGCCGCCATCGAACGCAAGCTTGGCCGTCGCGTGACCGACCTGCGGCGGATGGCCTCGACCCTGCCCCGCATTGGCGCCATCGCCAGCGAGCACACCGGAGATCAGGCCAGCGCGGGCCCCTCGGGAGTCCAGGAAAGGCGCATTACCGGCGTTTCCTGGCGAATCGATCAACCGCCGCGCGCCTCGGACTTCAGCCCAACCTTGCGGGTGGGCGGCGAAGTCGACTCTTGGTGCGGCCCCTGCGACGGACTCACTACCCATCACATCATCGCCATGGTCGACCAAGTGCCCAAGCAGGTGGTTTGCCAGGCCTGCGGCGGCCGCCATGGTTATCGGACCACGCCGGCTCGCAAGAGCCCTTCCGAAAGTGCGGCCCAGGCTTCCACGCCGAAGGAATCCGAGGCGGTGCGCAAGGCCGAGCAAAAGGCCGAAGAGCTGCGAGCTCTCGGCCGCGAAGTGGCCGAAGCCGAGCATATCCGAACGTTCGACGCACGCGAGCGCTACAAGGTGGGCGAAATCATTTCCCACCCCGACTACGGCCGCGGCAAAGTCGAGACCGTTCTTCGTTCCAGCATGCTGGTCCGTTTCCCGACCGGCGGCCTGAAATCGCTCATGCTGAGCTAGTACCTCCAACCACTTCTTGCCCCTCAGCCCTGCTTGGGGAAGGATCGGTTCGGCAAACGGCATGGACTCCCCGCAGGAAAATAGAGCACCAGTGCCAGCTTCGAGCGTGCGAGCATCGACGTCCATTCTGGTCGTGGACGACGACGCCGACATGCGCGAATGGGTGAAGGAGGAGCTGGAGCACGAGGGATTCGTGGTCGACACAGCCGCCGGCGGGCGCGCCGGCGTGGAACGCGTAAAAGAGGGCGGCATCGACGTGGTGGTTTCCGATGTGAAGATGCCGGATCTCGACGGTCTGGATTTGCTACGCGAAATCCGGCAGGTAGATCCCTGCCCGTTCGTCATCATCGTGACCGCTTTCGGATCCATCGATACTGCCATCCGCGCCGTGAAGCTCGGTGCCTACGACTACATCACCAAGCCGTTCAAGATCGATCAGCTCCTGCTGAGCATCGACAAGGCACTGGCCGAGCGCTCGCTGCGCAGCGAGGTCGTCCGTCTGCGCGAAGAAGTCAGTCGACGGGATCGGCTGGACAACCTCATCGGCCGGTCGCCGTCGATGCAGGAGATTTTCGCCCTCATCCGGCGCATTGCGGGCTCGCACGCCAACATGCTGGTCACGGGCGAGTCGGGCACCGGAAAAGAGCTGGTCGCCCGCGCCATCCACGCCAAGAGCTCGCGCAAGGCACGGCCGTTCGTCGCGGTCAACTGTGCGGCGATTCCGGACGCGCTCTTGGAAAGCGAGATTTTCGGCTACGTGCGCGGCGCGCACTCGACCGCCAATGCCGATCGCCAGGGGCTCTTCGTCGAAGCCAACGGCGGCACCCTGTTTCTCGACGAAATTGCCGAGCTGCCCCTGCCGCTGCAACCCAAGCTTCTGCGGGTTTTGCAGGACGGAGAGGTGCGCCCGCTGGGAATGAACCGCGCTCTGAGGGTGGACGTCCGGGTCATCGCAGCTACCAACCGCGACATCGAACGCCAACTACGGGAAGGTCGTTTTCGCGAGGACCTGTACTACCGGCTCAACGTCATCCAAATCCAGCTGCCACCGCTGCGTGGGCGGCCGGAGGACATCCTGCCGCTGGCGGATCACTTCCTGGCCCGCGCCGCCGAGCGCTCGGGCAGGACGGTGAAAGGCTGGCGCGAAAGCGCCAAGAAGGTTCTTCTGGCGTACCACTGGCCGGGCAACGTGCGCGAGCTAGAAAACGTGGTGGAACGAGCCGTGGCGCTGACCGAAGGCGATCTGATCGGCCCCGACGATTTGCCCCGCAGCATGCAGGAGCGAAAGAGCCAGGACCGACTGGCCACGGCCGTTGCCCAGGGCTTCACGTTGGATCAGCTGGAGCGGGAATACATCGAACGCATCCTCGAAGTGGAGGGTGGTAACAAGACCCGAGCAGCGCAACGCCTCGGCCTCGATCGCAAGACGCTTTACCGCAAGCTGGAAGAATACGCGTCGACCGCGCGCCAAGGCACCGATGGTTCCGACGAGTCAAAACCGGGGCAGTAGCGGCGCCGACGGATCAATCTGCGTGCGTCGAGCTTGGTCGATGTTTTCAAGTAGCGTAAGAATGGCGTCCATGCGCTCTTTCGTCTGGTGCATGCTCTTCCTCACCGGCTGCGCTTCGGCCAACGCCACCACCGAGCGAACACCGCTTGTCCCCTTGCCGGACACCGGCCCTGTCGATGCCGGCAACGACTTCGGCGGCGATGCCGATTTTCGCGCGATCGCCAACCACGCCGCGGGCTCGGAGCCGGCTACGGCGCGCGCCGAGCTCGAAGGGTTCTTGCAGCACCATCCGCATCACCCCCAGCGCCCAGCCGCGGTCGGCATGCTGGCGGCCGTGCTGCTCGGCCAAGGTGATGGATCTGCCGCCAAAGTCTTGCTCGACGAAAACGCGTCGCTGCTGGCCGCGCCCGAGCGCGATCTTCTCATCGGCCTTTGCGAGAGTCGGCTCGGCCATCATGCCCGAGCGCTGGACCTGCTTCGCCCGTATGTGAGTGCGGATCTACCACGCCTTTCCGGCCTTCCCGATGCTTTGCTGCGCAGCCTACTGCGACTCGCTTTGGCCAACGCCCTAGCGGATGCCGGAGATCCGGGCGCCGCCATCGACCAACTCGAGCTCTACGCGCAGGTCGATGGTAGTCGCGACGCCGAGCGCGCCTTTGCGCATGTACGCGCGGCCGAAATCGCAACCGGAGCGAAGGGCGAGACTGCGCTGGCGGCACTGACCGCTCGCCATGGCGTGTTTGCGCGCGCCGCACTCGGCACCAAGGCGGCGGCGGCTTTGCGCGCCCAGGGCAACGAAGCCGCGGCCGCGAGAATGGAGCAAGACACCTTGTCGGCCCGTCGACAGCTGGGCCTTGAGCCCTTGCCGGCGTCGAGCGTTCCCGCCGATCCGACACACCTCGGCCTCGTGGTTCCCTTCTCGGGCCCCCAGGCACGCCTCGGCGAGGTCGTCCTGCGCGGAGCCATGCTCGTGGTATCGGCTGCCGCCCCGGCAGGCCCGGCGTTTCATCTCCTTGGGCGCGATGCCGCCGCGCCGCCCGAGCGCTCGACCAGCGGCGGCGGTGCCGCGGGCGGCATGGTTTCGCTGGCCCATGAAGACAAAGTCGTCGGCGTCGTCAGCACGCCCGATCCGCGCAGCATCGAGACGGCGACGCGCGAAGGGCTTCCCCTTCTGCTGCTCGACGAACGCTCGCCCGGAGGGCAGACCACTGCGTTCCCCCTGATCCACTCGGCAGAGGCGCGCGCGGTGGCCCTGGCCCGCAAGGCCCTGGCGCTCGGCGCACGCAAGTTCGCCATTTTGGGTCCCGAGACCGCGGCGAGCAAGCGTTTGGCGGCGGCCTACGAGAAGGCCGTCCAAGAAGGCGGCGGCACCGTCGTTGGTCATATTACTTACGCCGCGAGCGCCACCTCGTTCACCGCCAACATCGCAAATCTGCGCAAGTTATCGTTCGAAGTCCTCTTCGTTCCCGACGATGCCGCCCACCTTGAGCTGGTGGCGCCGGCCTTGGCTGCGGCCGACATCTGGCCCCGCTCGCCACGAAGTACCATCGCTGGCGCGCGCGGGACCAGCGGCCGGCGGGAAGCCATCTTGGAATCGACGGCACTCTCGGTGTCGCCCAAGCTCCTGAACAACGCCGAACGCTACGTGCAGGGTGCCCTACTCTGCCCCGGCTTTTATCCTGCGGACGACGCGCGCAGCGGCGCATTTGTGAACCGCTTCCGCGACGCTTACGGCAGCTTGCCCAGCGCCAGCGACGCTTACGGCTACGACGCGCTCTTCGTGCTTCGCACCGCCGTCGAACGCGGAGCCCGCAGCCGCGCCGATGTCCTACGCATTCTCGCCAGCCAGTCCTTCGAAGGCCTAACCGGCGACATCCGCTTTGGCGCCGACCACGGCCGCATCGACCCGCCGCTCGTCTACGTTGTCGAGGGCGACAGCATCCGCGTCCTCAAGTAGATTTCGAGCTGCCGTGGCCAAAGCCGAAAACACCGACGTTCTGGGCGCCATTACCAAGGGAGACCTGGCGCCCGTCTACTGTCTGCACGGAGCCGAGCGTTTTCTCGTCGACCGTTGCCTCGCAGCCCTGCGCAAGGCGATTCTCGGCAAGGAGGACGCAGCACAAGGCGGTCTCGACTACGACGTGTTCGACCTCAAAGAGACGCCTTTCGTGGAAGCGCTGGGGGCCGCGCGGACGCTGGCCATGTTCAGCAAGCGGCGCTTGGTCATCGCCGACGGCATCGATCTCGTCAAAGCGTCCGACCTCGAGGGCCTGGTCAAATACGTGGCCGACCCAAATCCGCGCGCCTGCCTAGTCCTGGTCGGCGAAAAGGTCGACGGTCGCTTGCGGGCCTTCCTGGCCTTGCGCAAGGCTGGCTTCCTGCACGAATTCGGCCGTCTCAAGGATCGCGATCTCGTCACCTGGCTCGCGGGTGAGGTACGACTGCGCGGTCTCGATGCCGAAGGCGCTGCCCTGCAAGCACTGGCAGAATTCGCGGGGCCCGATCTCGGCCGCGTGGTGCGCGCCCTCGAACAGGTAGCGCTCTTTGCCAATGGCCGCATCCTGCGCGCGCACGTCGAGGAGATGATTCCCGAGTCGCGCGAGCGCGGCGTCTTCGAGCTGACACGCGCCATCGGCACGGGCGACGTTCGGTCGGCACTGCGGCTGACCACGGCCATGCTGCGCAATCGCGAGCCAGCGCTCAAGATTCAGTTCATGCTGATGCGCCAGCTACGCCAGATCTGGCGCGCCAAGGAGCTGGTCGCAGCGTCGGTCGGACGCATGGAAATCGCCCAGGCCGTCGGCGTAGCGCCATTCTTCTTGGACGACATTCTGATCCCGGCTGCGCGCATGAACACGGCTGCGCTCAAGCGCAGCTTCATGCACCTGTACCGGGCCGACCGCAGCTTGAAGTCATCGCGTATCGACCCGGAAGTCCAGATGCTACGCCTGGTGCGCCAGCTCGCCGAAGAGGCGGCGCCGCGAGGCCGGGCGGCGTAGCCCCTCACTCGCCTCGCTGCGCGTGGCGACCTCTCCCCGCTGCGCGGGGCGAGGTGGGCCTGACCGGAAAGGACTACGCCTTCGCTGTATTGGCAGCGCGGGTGAGACGCGAAACCTCGCGCGACGCCGTGCGCTTCTTGATCACGCCGCGGCCCCCGAGACGCGCGATGAGCTTCGTCGCATCTTTGAGCAAGGCCTGGCATTTCGTCGGATCTTTGGCCGCGATAGCGGCGCGAAGCTTCTTGACGGCGGTGCGCATGGCCGACTTTTGGCTAGAGTTGCGCGCCTCGTGCGTGATGCGCTGCCGGTTCTTCTTCTTGGAAGATTGAATGTTTGCCATTGGGAAGGTTGCGAAGTTTGCTGATGCCGACGGCCCCTGTCAAGAGCTGCTGTCGAAATCTCAGAAGCCGCGGTCCTCGGTCTTCATCTCGCCGCCCGACTTGCTCGGCGACTCGACCTTGATATTGCCCTGATTTCCACGGCGCTCGCCGGGCTTTAGCACCTCGTGGCCGGTGATGCGATCGACGACGTTGTCGTTCTCGTCGCGGTCATTGACCTTGTCGGAAATCACGCTGTCGACGAACGAACCCTTGGGGAGCTTGTCGGCATTGGCCTTACGAACCTCGGCCTGGCGATCCGACACCTGACGGTCGTAGATGACGAGGCAGTAGACATCGTAGAACTTCGCGCGATCGACCAACCGGAGACCATCGCCTTCGCTCGAACGCCACTGGTAGGTGTCGAGAACCTGCTGCTTCGACCCGTGGTCAACAACGGTGCGATAGACCGGCTGCGCCTTGCCGTACTTCTGCTGCATCAGATCGCCGAACGCCGTGAAGCTCTTGCCCTGCACGACTTCCTTGTCGAAGGCGATGAACATCTTGAAGAGCGCATCGCCCGAAAAGAAGAAGTAGCGGGTGGACTTGGGCTCTTTGTAGAACAGCATCGACTCGCCGTTGTTGGGCACGAATTCCTCGTCGATGATGGAGACTTCCCAGCCCGGCGTGCGGCCTTCGAACTTCACGAAGCTCTTGCTGATGCGATCCTTGTCCGCCTTGATGTTTTGGCGAATCTTGTCGTTCTTGGCGGGCTCGAGCCGAGCTTTGTCCAGCTGATCCTTGTACGACTCATCGATCTTGGCAAAGAGCTTCTCTTTGACTGCCTGCGGAGACATGCCCCACGTGTAGATGCCCTTGAGCTCCTTGATCTCGGATTCCTTCGCCAGAGGTGCCGGCCCCTTGACCTTCTCCTTCTTGGCGGCGGCCTTACCACCTTTGGCGGCAGCAGCCATTTGCGCGCTCGTCAGAGCCATCAGAAGTGCCAGGCAGGAAAGTCCGAGTCTTCTCATTTGCGTATCTCCTTGAAATCGCGAAGCAAACACTAGCACCCCTGGCATCAATTCCACAACGCTGATTCGTTTCCGCCTTCGCGATCAGTCGCCGAAGGGATCCGGGCCGCCCTTCACCTCGACGGGAGCGGGCGCAATCCCCGCCACCGGCTTACCACGAGCCGAAGTATCTCCGCGCGCCTCTCCGGCCTGCGCCATATCGTCCTCGCCTTCAGTTCCTGGGCGATAGCGGTCGGCGCGCCCTGTCCGCAAGTCTTCGCGCGGATTTTCTGCGTAAGAAGCCGATTGCCCGGGGCCGGAATAGTCGATCCAAAATGCCGACGGGCCGCTCTTGCGGTTGTCCATGTGGACGAATACCGAATTGGGGTAGTAACCGACGCCTGCGTGGTCGAAGGTCTTACGCACCCAATCGCGCAAGGCCGTGTTGGGAATGCCGGCAATCCGAAAATCGCAGGCGAGCCCCTGCTTGTGCGGGCTGCGCGGATTGCGCGCTACGCTCGGATGGCGGTATCCCGACACGACTTCCATGCGATGGCCTTCGTAATGGCGCGCTGTCTGATACAGCATGTGCGCTAGGCGCATGTCCATCTTGTGGACGGTTCCCGTCTGATGGCAGCGCATGAACCTGTCGAAACGCTTCTGCCAGCCTTTGATGGGACGGCCGCGGTCGTCCTGAAACCGGAGCATCAACGTCTCTTTGGTGTTGATCTGGTAAAGCTCGACGGGAGCGTAGCGAGACAACTTCTTAGGCAGTTTTCCCGTGGCCTTGCTGCCCTTGCCGCCGTTGGCCGTCGGCGTAGCGGGACGCACGCTCGCCCGGGAAATACCGGGACTCAGAACGAGAACGATGGCGAGAGCGCGCCAGAACAAGGCCCCATCATGGCAAGTCTTGGCCCCCGGTCGTCAACTTCTTTCGCATCTCGGAGAGCAAATCCCATGCTGCGCGCGGTGACAGCCCATCCAAATCGAGTTGGCGGATCGTCCTTGCCGCTTCTTCTACGTTCGGATCAGGTGCAGGCGCCGCTGGACGAGTGGCAGGAGCATCGAAGAGCGAAAGCTGCGGCACCTCATCTTGCTGCGGCCTCGCCGCCTTGGGCCCGGCAGCACGTGCTCGGCCCGAACTATCTTCCAAATGGTCGAGCAAGGTGCGCGCACGAGCAACGACCGCCTCGGGAAGCCCGGCCAAACGCGCCACCTCGATACCGAACGAGCGACTGGTTCCGCCCGGCGTGAGCTTGCGCAAAAAAACCACCTCGCCCTTCCACTCGCGAGCGGCGACACTGACGTTGCGCACGCGCGGATGCGATTCCGGCAGCGCACACAGCTCGTGGTAGTGGGTCGCGAAGAGGGCACGGGCACCGACCCGGTCGTGCAGGTGCTCGGCCACGGCCCAGGCAATCGAGACGCCGTCGTAGGTCGAAGTGCCGCGACCGATCTCGTCGAGAATGACGAGGCTTCTGCGGGTGGCGTGACGAAGGATGTGCGAGGTCTCGCGCATTTCGAGGAGAAACGTCGATTCACCTCGGGCGAGATTGTCACCGGCGCCCACGCGCGTAAACACGCGATCGCAAAGACCGATGCGCGCCGTGCGCGCCGGCACGAAGCCGCCCATCTGGGCCATGATGACGGCGAGACCGACCTGGCGAATCAGCGTCGACTTGCCCGCCATGTTCGGCCCGGTGATGAGCAGCATCTGCTCGCCATCGGTGTCGAGGCGAACGTCGTTGGGGACGAAGCCTCCCGTGGCCGCCAGGCGTTCGACGACCGGATGGCGGCTATCGATGAGATCGATGACTTCCGAATCGTCGACGACTGGCCGACAGTAGCTGTTGCGATGAGCCTGTTCCGCGAGCCCGGCCAAGACGTCGGCCGTGGCCACGCGGCCAGCAAGTGCAAACAGGCGCTGCGCGCTGGCGCCAACCTCGTCGCGCAGGCGATTGAAGATGCCCAGCTCGATGCTGATCCGGCGTTCGTCAGCGGTCAGAATCTTCGCTTCGTAGTCTGCCAGCTCGGGCGTGACGAAGCGTTCGGCGTTGGCCACCGTCTGCTTGCGCGTGTAGTCGGTTGGAACGTTGGCCAGATGCGAGCGCGTAATCTCGATGAAGTAGCCGAACACGGCGTTGTACTTCACCTTCAGCGTCGGGATGCCGGTGCGCTCCCGCTCGCGCGTCTCGATGGCCAGAATGCCTTCGCGGCCGCCCTTGGCGATGGCCACCAGCTCGTCCAGCTCGGCGGAAACACCGGGCAGGATGAAGCCGCCATCCTTGGTGATCGCCGGCGCGTCCGGCCGCAAGGTCGTGGTGATTCGCTCGGCGATGTCCGCGCCCAGATCGGCGCCTAAATCGAGCAGATCCCCGAAAGAACGCGCCGACTCGGCCACCGCGGGCAATTCGTCGCCTGCCTGGGCGAGCGTTGCTTTCAATTCGGGTAGCCGGGCAAGCGACGACCCAAGCACGACCAAGTCCCTCGGCGAGGCGACACCCAAGCGAGCCCGGCTGGTCAGGCGTTCCAGGTCGCCGAGCCCGCCGAGAATCTTCCGCGCGGCTTCGCGCACCGACTGTTGGCTCACCAGCCGCTCGACGGCATCCTGCCGACGCCGAATGTGAGCCACGTCGACCAGCGGAAAAAGCAGCCACTTGCGCATCAGGCGACCGCCCATCGCCGTGACGGTGGCATCGAGAAGATCGAGCAGCGATCCTTGCCGGCGACGATCGATCATGGTCTCGACCAGCTCCAGGTGCGCACGAGCCTGCTCGTCGATGATGAGAAAATCATTGCGCTGGAAAAGCTCCAAACGCGAAAGCGGCAGAGGTGCCGCCAGCTGGGTGGCCCGCACGTAGCGCAGAACCCGCGCCGCCGCCGTCGCCACCAGCGGCCACTTTTCCAGGCGCTCGCGCTCGAAGCCGGTTCCGAGAGCCTCGGCAAGCGTGCTCAGCGCCGGGGATTCGTCGCTCGTGTCGATCGCCGTTTGTGCCAGATTGCCGTAGGCGCGGCGGATCACGCCGGCCAGATCGCCGTCGCCGCGCCCGAGCAGAATCTCCTGCGGCTCGGCGCGCGCCAGCTCATCGAGCAGCCCTTCCATGGTCGCGCACAAGGTGGCACGAAAATCACCGGTGGTAACATCGGCAAACGCCAGGCCGAAACCGTCGCGCGCCTCGCCGGCCACCGCCGCCACGTAGTTCGGAGTGCGCGGCTCGAGCGATTCCTCGTCGAGAATCACCCCCGGCGTGATCACGCGGACCACGCCGCGCTTGACCATGCCCTTGGTCAGCTTGGGATCTTCCAGCTGCTCGCACAGAGCGACGCGATGACCAAGCTCGGTCAGGCGCTGGACGTAGCCGCGCGCCGCATGGTGCGGAACCCCGCACATCGGTACGGGGTCTTCCTTGCCTTTGTCGCGCGAAGTGAGCGTCAGCGAGAGAACGCGCGCCACGTAGACGGCGTCCTCGTAGAACATCTCGTAGAAGTCCCCGAGCCTGAAAAAAAGAATGGCATCGGGGTACCCCGCCTTGACGTCGAGGTACTGGCGCATCAGCGCCGTGGTTCCGCTGTCCTTCTCGCCGGCCACGGCGCCCACCTCCGCGCGAGCTGGGCTCGCTACTCCTTGGCGGCAGGTGCCGGGCGCGGCTTCTTGGCCGCTTTCGCGGTCCCGCCGCGGACGGCCTTCTTGGTCGTCTTCTGCCGCTTGAGGCGGGCCTTGAGCTTCTTCTGCGCCTTCTTGCGGCGCATCTTCATCGACGTACGGTTATCGTGCTTTCCCATGAAGGCGTCACTATTCGGAAAGTCCGCCGTCCTGTCAAGGAGCTTGCGCTAACCCGGAGCGGACTTTGCGGGTTTGGCTCGCAGCTTGGTCCAGTCGATGCGCCAGGCGTTGCGCGTTTTGATCCACACGAGCGGCTTGCGTGCCTCGGGCGGCGTGGCGAGCGCCAGATGGTAAAGGTCGTCGACTCGACCGAAGAAGCCGCGGGTGTGCGGTGTCGAGGGCCAGGCGAAGCGCTTGACGTCGAGGTGATGACAAAACTCGTGCAGAAGTGTGTTGAGCAGCCCGCGAAAGCTGGTGACCTTTCCCAGGACCGCGGTCCGCATCCACACGCGAATGACCTGCGTCGCGAACGTGTAGTCGCCCCACAGCTCGTACGACGAGCCTTCGTGGACTGTCTTGGGGCGTGAGCCAAGCACGGTGAGCCCCGGCGGGGGAACCTCGTAGGCGTGCGCGAGAAACCTCAGCAGGCCCTGTCCCGCTTTGCGCACCGCCGGGCGCTCGGCGCTTGCCAGCGCTTCGCCCAGCTCCGCTGTCAAAAGTTGCAACGGCTCGGCAGGCGGCAGATCGAGATGGGGCGCCCTATCGCTCGCCTCGTATTGACGGTGCTCGGCCGCCCCCCGCGGAATCGAATCGGTAATCAAGCCTTGGTGCGCCTCGCTTTGATGTCGCCAATGAGCGCGTTCGTCGAAGCATCGTGCGACGATACATCCCCGGCCGCGCGCAGCTCGGGCAGGATGGCATTCGCCAGCTTCTTGCCCAGCTCGACCCCCCACTGGTCGAACGAATTGACGTTCCAGATGATCCCTTGCACGAAGATCTTGTGCTCGTAAAGCGCGGTGAGCTTGCCGAGCGTGCGCGGATCCAGCTTCTGATACAGCAGCGAATTGGTAGGCCGATTGCCCGGGAAGATCTTGTGCGGCAGAAGCGCCGCCAGCGCCTCGCCCTTCATGCCCGAGGCTTCCAGCTCGGCGCGCGCCTCGTCCTCGGTCTTGCCTTTCATGAGCGCCTCGGTCTGCGCCAAGAAATTGGCCAGCAACAACGTGTGGTGCTCGCCAATCGGGTTGTGCGTGTCGACGGAGGCCAGGAAGTCCGCGGGCACCAGCTTCGTCCCCTGGTGAAGGAGCTGGTAGAACGCGTGCTGACCGTTGGTGCCAGGCTCGCCCCAAATCACCGGGCCGGTCTGGTAGTCCACCACCTTGCCGTCGCGCGTGACCCGCTTGCCGTTCGACTCCATGTCGCCCTGCTGGAAATAGGCCGGGAAGCGCGACAGGTACTGGTCGTACGGCAAAATGGCGTGCGTTTCGGCGCCGAAGAAATTGTTGTACCAAACCCCGAGTAGCGCCAGCGTGACCGGCAAGTTCTTGTCGAGCGGCGCGGTTCGAAAGTGCTCGTCCATCTCGTGCGCGCCTTCCAGCAACGCGTGGAAATTCTCGAAGCCGATGGCAAGCGCGATGGACAGGCCGATGGACGACCACAGCGAATAACGGCCACCGACCCAATCCCAGAACACGAACATGTTGTCCGTCGAGATGCCGAACTTGGCGACCTCTTTGGCGTTGGTCGAGAGCGCGACGAAGTGCTTGGCGATGTGTTTTTCGTCCTTGGCGCGTTCGAGGAACCAGGCGCGCGCCGTCTGCGCATTGGCCATGGTTTCTTGCGTGGTGAAGGTTTTCGAAGCGACGAGGAAAAGCGTGGTCTCGGCATCGACGCGCTTGAGCGCCTCGGCGATGTGCGAGCCGTCGACGTTGGACACGAAGTGAATGTCGAGGTCGTCACGCCCGTACGGCCGAAGCGCTTCGGTGACCATGACTGGCCCCAAATCCGAACCGCCGATGCCGATATTGACGATGCTGCGAATGGGTTTACCGGTGAACCCCTTCCAGGCGCCGCTGCGTACCGAATCGCTGAAGGCGCTCATGTGGTTGAGGGCAGCGCGCACCTCGGGCATGACGTCCTTGCCGGCGACGTCGATCGGCCGCGACGAGAAGTTGCGCAAGGCCACGTGCAGAACCGCCCTGCCCTCGGTCAAGTTGATAGGCTCGCCCGCAAACATCTTGTCGCGCATCGCTTCGACCCCGGCCTCGCGCGCAAGCCCGCGCAAGAGATCCATCGTTTCGTCGGTGACACGGTTCTTGGAATAATCGAGCAGAAGGTCACCCAGGCGAAGCGAGAGCTTGGCGAAACGTCCCGGATCCTTCGCGAACATCTCGCGCATGGGCAGAGGTGCGATGGTCTTCTGATGCTCGACGAGTTTCTTCCACGATGCGGTGCTGGCGATGCTCATGGACGGAGATCTAGCACAAGCCATCGGCGGCGCGGGACCTGGTGCGGTCCTCAGTTGTAGGTCGCTGAAAACAGCGCCGCGGCGAAGTAGCCGAGCCACGCCGAGCCGGTCGTCTTGTCGGGGGTTCTGGCGAATGAGGCGCGCAGGGCGGCGCCCAATCCCCAGTTGGCCGAGACCCACCATTCTTTGCCCGCGGTAAGATTGCCGCCGAGTCCGCCGTTGCTGTCGTGCTGGATGTTCGTGACGCCGCCTCCATTCAGTCGCTCTTCAGCCATGGAGAAAGCCAACCCGAAACTTCCTGAAAGATACAGATTTCGCGGCTCGAAGTAGTAGGCGATTCCCGGGGCGAAGGTCAGCACCGTGGCGGTACTCTTCTGCGTATCCGGGTTCTTGCCCGATCCGCTCACACTGCCGCTCGGGAGAGCCTCGATGGAATACTCCCCGAAAAGGATCACGTTCTCCCGAATGGCACCGCCGAAGGCGAAGGATTCGGAAAGACCAACCCCCGACATGCGAAGCGGGCCGCTTGCAACGTCGCCCTGCATGCCGCCTACGGCAAAACCCACGAGACCGCGCATGAAGAAGCCGTCGTGTTTGTGAAAGCCCGGCTCGGGTGGCGGCGGCATGGTCTCATCGACGAGCACCCAGCGCATGTTGGGCGGCGCCCGGGGCGCACCCGCCGGCGGACCGGCCGGCTCTGGCGGCGGCGAATAGGGAACAAGCAGTGGCGGCAAAACCGTGGCTGGAGCGGGATTGCCCGATTGGACAGTCGGCGTCTGCGGCGGAACGACGTCGGCGGCAGCCATAGCAAGGGACGTAGCGAGGAGAACGATGGCGAGTGTAAGTTGCATCGGAAAGCGGGCGATCGGAGTGGCCCTGGCCCGTCGAGTACAACCCGTCATACTGCGGAATCTCGCCTCGTTTCTACGACACTACAAGAAGGCATCACGACTCGCTGCTGGCAACCGTCCCTCTGCAGCTTAGAGAAGAATCACCGTCGTTGAACGGATCTGCCCCCGAACGAGTCTCCTGGCCGAACTACGATAGCGTCTTGTCACCCGAATCTTGCGGCGCTTTTGCGGGCTTCTCCACCTTCGTGACCGTAGCCTTTTCGTAGGTGAATTTCAGCTCTTCTCCGTCGAGATCGACGTGCACGCTGCCGCCGTCGGTGAGCGAGCCGAAGAGAAGCTCGTCGGTGAGCGGGCGCTTGACCAAGTCGTGAATGACGCGCGCGAGCGGCCGCGCGCCGTTCATCGGATCGTAACCCTTCTTGGCGAGGTGCTCGCGCACGGCCGGCGAAAGCTGCAAGGTCACCTTGCGCTCGGCAAGCTGGGTGGACAGCTCGGCGACGAACTTGTCCACGATGCGCAGCATTTCCCCTTCGCCGAGCGGCGCGAAGTCGACCTTGGCGTCGAGGCGGTTGCGAAACTCGGGAGAGAACATGCGCTTGAATGCTTCGTCGGAATCGCCGAAGCGCTGACCGGCCCCGAAGCCCGGCATGTTCTTGGCCAGGTCGCGGGCGCCCACGTTGCTGGTCATGATGAGAACGACGTGCCGGAAATCCGACTGCCGTCCATTGTTGTCGGTGAGCGATCCGTGGTCCATCACCTGCAGCAAGATGTTGAACAGGTCGGGGTGCGCCTTCTCGATCTCGTCGAGCAAGAGCACCGCATGCGGCGTCTTGTGGATGGCGTCCGTCAGGAGGCCGCCCTGGTCGAAGCCCACGTAGCCGGGAGGCGCGCCGATGAGGCGCGAGACCGTGTGGCGCTCCATGTACTCGGACATGTCGTAGCGAAGGAAGCTGATGCCGAGGACCTCGGCCAGCTGCTTGGCCAGCTCGGTCTTGCCCACGCCGGTCGGACCCGCGAACAAGAAGCTGCCGATCGGCCGTCCTGGCTGACCCAGGCCCGCGCGGTTCATGCGAATCGACTGACAAACTTTTTCGACGGCCTTGTCCTGGCCGAAGATGCGCGCCTTGATCTCGCTTTCGAGCTTGCGAAGGCGTTCGCGATCGTTCGAAGCCGCTCGCCGCGGCGGAATGCGCGCCATGGTGGCAACCACGGCTTCGATGTCGCGACCACGAACGCGCAAGGGTGGAGCGCTCTTGTCGCCGTTGTCGCCGTTCTCTTGACGACCGCGCAGCTTGAGGATGGCGCCCGCCTCGTCGATGAGGTCGATGGCTTTGTCGGGCAGCTTGCGCTCGGCCAGGTAGCGTTCCGCCAACTCGGCGGCCAACCGCAATGCTTTGGGGCTGTACGTGACGCCGTGGAATTCCTCGTAATGCCGGCGCAAACCGCGCAGCACTTTCACGGTGTCGTCGACGTTCAGCTCGGGCACTTCGATGGTCTGGAACCGCCGCGCCAGCGCGCGATCCTTTTCGATGTGGGCGCGCAACTCCTTGTGCGTGGTCGTGCCGATGCAGCGAATACGACCACTCGACAAAAGCGGCTTGAGCAAATTCGAAGCGTCCATGCTGCCGCCCGAAACCGCGCCCGCGCCTACGATCGTGTGCAGTTCGTCGACGAAGATGACCGCGTTCTTCTTTTCCTCCACCGCTCGCAAGACCGCCTTGAAGCGCTCTTCGAAATCGCCACGGTAGCGTGTACCGGCCAGCAGAGAGCCCATGTCGAGCGAATAGATGGTCGTGCCGGTCAGCGCGGCAGGCGCCTGTCCGGACTCGATCCGCGCCGCCATCCCCTCGACGATGGCCGTCTTGCCGACGCCGGGATCGCCAATGAAAAGCGGGTTATTCTTACGCCGCCGAGCCAGCACGTGCAGCGCGCGCTCGACTTCCTTGTGGCGGCCGACCAGCGGATCGATCTCGCCCCGGCGCGCGCTCTCGTTCAAGTTGACGGCGTACGCCTCCAGTGGATCCTTGGCCGGCCCCTCCTCACCTTCCTCCGCCGCGCCCGGCGCATCGCCGTGGCTGTGCTGGGGACTCGACAAGACCTTCGATGTGCCATGCGAAACCGTGGTCAGCACGTCGAGCCGAGAGATGCCCTCTTCCTTCAGGAAATGAACCGCGTGGCTGTCCTGCTCGGCGAACATGGCAACCAACACGTGCGGGCCTTGGACCTCCGAACGGCCGGCACCGATGACGTGGTTCACCGCGCTCTGAATCACGCGCAGAAAACCGAGGCTCGGCTGCGCGTGCTCTGACTCGTCGTCGTGCGCGCGCTCGTCGGCGTCGCCGTCCGTGACTTCGTCGGTGGCCTCTTCGTCTCGGACGGCACGAGGCACCGACGGAATCTCGTCATGCAGGAACTTTTCCAGCTTCGCGCGCACGCGCGGCAAAGTCCCGCCGCATTTGCGGATAACCTCGGCGGTCTTGGCGTCGTCGAGCAACGCGAGCAGAAGGTGCTCGAGACCGGAGAATTCATGGCCGCGCCGAGTGGCGTCGCCCATGGCTTTGCGGACGGCCTTTTCGAGATCGGGACTTAGCATGATTGCCTTCGTACGGAACATTCAAGCGGCATCTCGTGCTTGCGCGCAAAGGTGACCACTTGGTTGGCTTTGGTTTCCGCCAAGTCGCGCGGATAGACCCCCGCGATGCCCGAGCCTTTGGTATGGACGTGCATCATGATCTGGTCGGCCGTGGCGGCGTCGTGATTGAAAAAGCGCATGAGCACGTACACCACGAAGACTTGGGTCGTGTAGTCGTCATTGTGAAGCACGACCTCGTACGGGCGAGGCCGGTCAGTCTTGACCTTCTCCAAGGTCAAAAGCTCGCGCTCGTCTTGCGGGTTGTGTGTCGGCATGGTCGCTCCAGGTAGCTTGGCACGGACCTGGCAGCGATCAAGATCCCTGCAAATCGGATTCTCACGACGCGCATCCTATAATCAGCTCATGGATCTCTCGTTCTTCGACAAAGCGGCTTGCGCCGAGCGGCGGACGCGCCTTTCTGCCATTCTTGGGAATCGACCCGCACTCATCGCGGCCGGCGCGCCCAGGCCGCACGGCACCTACCGCGGGCTTCATCTTTTTCGCGGTGCAAGCCACTTTCTCTATTTGTTCGGCCTGCACTTGCCGAAAGCCGTGGGTCTATGGACCGGCATCACCTGGCAGCTCTTTCTGCCCGACCCCGGCCCGGACGCAGCGCTGTGGACCGGCGCCGAGCCGAGTTTCGACGAGCTTGGGAAAATTATCGGCGTGCCGGTGCTATCGCTCGGCAAGCTGAAGGACAGCATCAAGGAAAACACCGCCACCCTTCCGGCGCCAGACATCGAAGCTTGCGTCGAGCAGTCGACGCTGCTCGGCCGCGAGATTCGCCCCGGCAAGCTCGCCCCCGTCGATGAGCCGTTGGCCGACGGGCTCATCCAATTGCGCCTGGTTCACGACGCCGCGGGCATCGCGGCTCTGCGCGAAGCCGGGCAGGCCACCGCGGCCGCGCATGAGGCCGGCCGCCGCGCCATTCGGCCTGGTATTCGCGAAAGCGTCGTGCGCGCCGCCGTCGAGGCCGAGCTCATCGGTCGCAACATGCCAACGTCGTTCGAGTCCATCGTCTCGGTTCACGGCGAGGTCCTGCACAACGAGGCGCACCACCACATGCTGGAAACCGGCGATCTGTTGCTGGTCGATGCCGGTGGCGAGACGGCCGGCGGCTGGGCCAGCGACGTAACGCGAACGTGGCCGGTCAGCGGCCGATTTTCGCCAACCCAGCGCGACCTGTACGAGACGGTGTTGCGCGGGCAAGTGGCGGCTATCGACGCCATCAAGCCCGGTCGCCGCTACCTCGATCTGCAGGGCATCGCCGCGCGCGCCATCGGGGAAGGCCTGGTCGCTCTCGGCATTTTGCAGGGTGATGTGGACGAGCTGGTCGGCGACGGCGTGGTAGCGCTCTTTTTCCCGCACGGCATCGGCCATCTGGTCGGTCTCGACGTGCACGATTTGGACGACCTCGGCGACCGGGCCACGTACGCACCGGGACGGACGCGCTCGACCAATCCAGGCCTCAAGGCGTTGCGCCTGGACCGCGATTTGGTCGCCGGCATGGCAGTCACCGTCGAGCCCGGATTCTACCAAGTGCCCGCCATTCTCGATAATCCGGAACGCACGAAGGTTGCGCGCGATCGCCTGCGCCGGGATCGCTTGGCAGCCTTCCGCGACGTGCGCGGCATTCGCATCGAAGACACCCTCTTGGTGACCGCCGACGGCCACGAAAATCTCACGCGTGGTGCGATGAAGACCGTCGCCGCCATCGAGGCCGCAGCCTCTCCTCCCTCTATCTGATGAATTTTATGGCCGCGACGGTGGCCGCCACGAGCAGCGCCACGATCAGCACTGCTCGCACGGCCCGCCAAAGGCGCGACACCGTCGACGGCAGATTCTCCGCGGTACGGCCCGTCGATCGCGCCGACGGTGCAGCCAACGGCGGAACGTAGTGTCGTTCTTCGATGGGCCGGCTAGCATGGCGATGCTTGGCGGCAAGAGGCAAGCTGTGGCGCTGGCTCGCCGACTTTGCTCCCGCAGAAGCCAGCGGCGGTCCGAGATCGATGACGAGCGCACTCATCTGCTGCTCTTCCTGACTGTCTGTTGCGGGCTCCTCGATGCGCAGCCCGAGGGTCGAGCCAAGCTCTTCGATTTCCTGCCGCCGCTCTTCGTCCGTGAATTCCACCTCCGGCATCTGCACAGCCGGTAAATCTTCGGTCGTGGTGGAGAATTCGTCGAGCAGCGCGGCCTTCGCCGCGGAAGGGGCCACCACCAAGCTCGACTTGCGCAAGTCCGTCGTCAAATGGCGGGGCTGGCCCTCTCTGTCCAGGTTCTCCAGTGCCGAACAGAAGTCCGCCGCGCTTTGAATGCGACATTCCGGTTGTTTGGCCAAGAGGCGCAAGATGACCGCATTGAGTGCCGGGCTCACGGCACCGGGAGCCACATCACTGGGAATCCGCGGAGGCCGTTCCACGTGCGCCTGCCATATATCGACCGCGGTTGGACCGTCGAATGGAACCGAGCCGGTTAGGGTTTCGTACAACATCACGCCGAGCGAATACAGATCCGCGCGTACGTCCACCTTGAGGCCGCGGCATTGCTCGGGCGACATGTAGTGAGGCGTGCCGACGTTCACGCCCGCAGCCGTGCGCGGGCCTCCTTCGCTCAAATGCGCGGGCACGCCTTCCACCAGCTTCGCCAGACCGAAATCCACCAGCTTCACTTTCTGGCCGCTCGGTTGCGGCGAGCTGAGCAGCAGGATGTTCTCGGGCTTGAGATCCCGGTGCACGATGCCTTTCGAGTGAACCGCAACCAGTGCCCGCCCAACTTCGATGAAGATGGGCAGCGCCTCTGCCATGGGTAGGCGAATGCGCTCGCTCAGGACATCCCCGAGGTTCTTGCCCTCGAGAAATTCCATCACGTAGTAGTGGCGCCCGTCGGTGAGCTGACCAAAGGAAAAGATGTCGACGAGCCCCGGATGCTGGATGTCGTTGACGGCTCGGGCTTCGAGGACGAAGCGGCGAATAGCGTTCTTGTTCTTCGCCAGCCGCGCGGCGAGCACCTTGATGGCGACTTTCTTGCCGATGATGGGATGGACCGCGCTGTACACCGTACCCATGCCGCCCTCGCCGATGCGCGCGAGGATCTCGTACTCGCCGACCTTGGTGCCCACGGAAAGCTTCGTTCCGAGCATGCCCGCCGTGACATCAAAACTGTTCGAGGTTGGGGTGACGCCTCGCAGATCGACCGGTGGAGTCGTGGCCGGAGGCGCCGCTGCGACGGTCTTAACATCCGATCGCCCCGGACAATCGAAGTTGCCTTCGATTCCGTGTGCTGCCTTCCCACAGTAGGGGCAAAGTGCCATGGTCGGGCCTCAGTGTAACGCCATCTCGCGAAGACCGCTGACGACTTTCGCGAGCGGCAGACTTTACGGCCGGCCGAAGATCAGGCAGACGTTGGCGCCGCCAAAACCAAAGCTGTTGGTTAGGGCATGAGCAATCGGTGTCTCGCGAGCCGTGTTGGGCACACAATCGAGGTCACACTCGGGATCGGGAGTCGTGTAGTTGATGGTTGGCGGAATCTGACCGCGCCCGACGCTGAGCGCGGTGAAGGCCGCCTCGACTCCTCCGGCGGCGCCCAAAAGGTGGCCGGTCATCGACTTGGTCGAGCTGACCATCAGGTTGGCGGCGTGATCCTTGAACACGCGCTTGATGGCGAGAGTCTCGGTGGCATCGTTCATCTTGGTCGAGGTGCCGTGAGCGTTGATGTACTGGATGTCCTCGGGCGTAAGCCCCGCGTCGGCCAGCGCGCGCCGCATGCAGCGCTGGGCGCCCTCGCCTTCCTCGGAAGGAGCGGTGATGTGGTAGGCATCGGCGTTCGCGGCGTACCCTTCCACGATGGCGTGAATGCGAGCGCCGCGCTGCTTGGCATGCTCGAGCTCCTCCAGCACCAGAACGCCCGCGCCTTCCGCGAGAACGAAGCCGTCGCGATCGAGATCGAATGGCCGACTGGCCAAGGTTGGGGCGTTGTTGCGCGTGGAAAGCGCGCGCATGGCAGCGAAACCACCCAGGCCAAGCGGCGTCACCACCGCCTCACTCGCCCCGCAGATCATCACATCGACCTCGCCGCGCTGGACCAGTCGGAAGGCATCGCCGATAGCGTGCGCACCGCTGGAGCAGGCAGACACTTGGCTGTAGCAGGGACCCTGAGCGTGGTACTTGATGGAAAGCTGCCCCGCCGCCAGGTTGATGATGTTTTGCACGACGAAGAAGGGCGAGATAGCCTGCCGCGGAGTCTTCGTCTGCAAAGCGGCGTGAGTGGCTTCGAGCGTGCTCAGCCCACCCATGCCCGAGCCGATGAAGCAGCCGGTGCGCTCGCAAAGCTCGCCTTCGATGCGTAAGCCGGCGTCATCCATGGCCATGGTCCCGGCGGCCATGCTGTACTGGATGAAGGGATCCGACATGGACGCTTTGGCGTCGCGCGCGGAAATCCAGCGGGTCGGAACGAAATCTTTGACCTCGCCCGCAAATCGCGTACTGAAGTTGCTGGCGTCGAAACGGGTGATAGGCCCAATCCCGGAAATGCCGCCGAGCAGCGCCTTCCAGGTTTCTTCGGTACCGATCCCGACGGGGGTGACCAGACCGATTCCGGTCACCGCTACCCTGCGAGACATGACCGCTACTTGGCGCGCGCCTTGACGTAGTTGACGACGTCACCGACGGTCTTGATCTTCTCTGCGTCCTCGTCGGGAATTTCGAGCCCAAAGGCCTCTTCGATCGCAAGGACGAGCTCGACGACGGACAGCGAGTCCGCCTTGAGATCATCCATGAACTGGGATTTCAGGGTGATCTTGTCTGCCGCAATTTCGAACTGGTCAGCGACGATCTTGATGACCTTCTCTTCGATGTTCTCAGCCATTTCTCGGATCCTCTTCTTACAACAGTTACAGGGGCTTTCGTGAAAGGATAGGTTACATGAAAAGACCGCCGTTGACCCGCAGGACCTGCCCGGTGATGTAGGCGGCGTGCGGCCCGGCCAAGAAGGCGACGGCATGCGCGACGTCGTCGGCGCTGCCGATACGCCCAAGCGGGATGGCTTTCAGCACTTCCTCTTTGCGCGCTTCGGGCATTTCCGACGCGGTCATACCCGTGGCGATGATCCCCGGAGAGACAGCGTTCACCGTCAAGCCGCGCGAAGCATATTCCCGTGCCCAGCTCTTGGTCAGGCCGACGATGCCGGCCTTGGCTGCGGCATAAGGTGCCTGGCCAGCCGAGCCGGCTTCGCCGACCACCGAGGTGATATTGACGATGCGACCGCCGCCGGGCGCGCGCATGAGCGAACGCAAGGCCGCCCGCGTGCAATGGAAGGTGCCGCCCAGGTTGACGTCGATGGCGCGGCGAAAATCTGCGTCCTTGGCGCCAAGAGTGAGTGTGTTCACCGCGACGCCAGCGTTGTTGACCAGGATATGGAGACCGCCGCACGCACCGACGATCTCTTTCATCGCGCTATCGACCGCGGCCGAGTCCGCAACGTCGAACAGCATCGGCAGAGCTTCACCGCCAGCGCTGCGAATGGCGGCCACCGTTTCCGCCGCCGCTTCTTTCTGGCTGCAATAGTTGACCACGACCTTGGCCCCGCGGGCACCAAGCGCCAGAGCGATCGCACGACCGATCCCTCGCGACGCCCCGGTTACGAGCGCAACCCGGTCCGATAACTCTGCCGCCACGCTACGCCTCCTCGGACGCTGACACTGCGACGTCGGACCACAGAAAGGAATGGGCGACGACCGAGCGCTTGATTTCGCTGCGCAGGTCGATGGTGGCGTACTCGCCAGCGGTCAAGATGGCGTTCTTGATGGCCCGTGCGTCCGAACCGCCGTGACAAACAATCACGACGCCGTCCACGCCGATGAGAGGAGCGCCGCCGGTCTCGGCGTAATCCGATCGGTGTTTGAAGCGACGAAGGGCCGGACGCATGAGCCACGCCCCCAACTTCTCGATGAAGCTGCCGCGCATGACTTCCTCTCGCACGGCTTCGCCGATCCACTCGACCACGCCCTCGCAGCCCTTGAGCAGGACGTTCCCCGTGAATCCGTCGGTCACGACCACGTCGGCTGTGCCTTTGAAAATATCGCGCCCCTCGACGTAGCCGATGAAATCGAACTCGGCGCCGGTGCCCGCGGGATTGCTTCGGCTGAGCAATTTGAACGTCTCGCGGGTGAGAACCGTTCCCTTTTGCTCTTCGGTACCGTTCGACAAAATGCCCACCCGCGGGCGGGGCTTCTTGTGCTGCAGCCGAGCGTAGGTCGCGCCGAGCACGGCGAACTGGGCCAGCACCGACGGGCGCAAATCCACGTTGGCGCCCATGTCGAGAAGCGCGCACTGCCCGGTGCGAGTCGGAAACGTGGTGGCGATGGCGGGGCGTTCGACCGCGCCAATGCGGCCAAGAACGATGAGCGCGCCCGCCATGAGCGCGCCCGAGTTTCCAGCAGAAATGACCGCGTCCACTTCGCCGGCCTTGGCCATGTCGAAGCACACGCGCAGCGAGGACGCCTTCTTGTGACGAAAGGCAATCGCAGGCGCCTCGTCCATGCCGACGGTGTCCGGGGCATGACGAATCTGAATGCGCTCGAGTGGTGCCGCCGGGCCGGCTTCGCCGAGCACCTGGCGAAGGCGGGGCTCTTCTCCAACTAGCACGACGTCGAGGGCACTCGACGCGACCGCCGAGAGGACGCCCTCGATCTCGACGCGAGGTGCTCCATCCGAGCCCATCGCGTCGACAGCGATCCGGATCTTGCTCAGGAGCTCTCCTCTTCGCTCTGCTCGACGACCAGGCGATCTTTGTAATAGCCACACGCCGTGCACACCTGGTGGGACAGGCGCGCCTCGCCGCAACGGGGACAAGGCACGAAATGCGGCACGGGCTGCTTCATGACCTGGGCGCGGCGGATTGCCGAGCGGGACTTGGATTGACGTCTCTTGGGAACTGCCATTTTAGCCTCTCTGCTGTTTCGGGAAGGAGCCCGCGGCAAGCGGGACGAAGGTCATCGGTTCGGTGGGCTGTCTTGTTACTACTGAAGCTTGATTTTTGCCAGCGCTGCGAGCTTAGAAGTCTCGATCGCCTGCTTTTCGCAGTCACAGGGCGTTAGATTCCGGTTGCCTCCGCAACTCGGGCAGATACCCGCGCAATCCTCCCGGCAAATGGGCGACATGGGCACCGCGAGCAGTATTTCATCGCGGATGGGGGGACCTAGGTCGATCACGCCGTGCTCGAAGGGCAGGACGTCGTCGCCGAGGTCGTCGTCGCCCTCGTCGTCGCTGGGGGCATCCTCGACGAAGTTCACCGCCATGGGCGAGTCAATCGCGATCGGCGCGGGCTCCAAACACCGGGCGCAGGCGGCCGTGAGTGTTCCATGCAATGTGCCACGGAGGAGATACCCTTGCCCGGCAGGTTCAAGGCGGCCCTCGAAACGCAACCCATCGTCGCCTAACCCGATCGACGTCTCAGAGCACTCGGAGGTCAGCCACGCCTGGTTGACCGATACGCTCAGGTCGAGCCCGCCTTCACCGATATCTTTGATTTTGTAGCGCATAACCAACCCGTTCCCTAGGAAACAGGGAACCCGTAACTATAGGGTTAGCCACCCGCGCGTCAAGCTCAAGCTACTTGCTCGCGGAAGAGGCGGCGCTGCCTCCGCCGAATAGCAAGAGCGACTTGAGGTCTTCGTCGTTGAACACCAGCTGAAGCCCCAAGAACCAGTCGAAGAAGCCGCCCGCCGCGCCCTGCGTTCGCACGTAGTTGAGCACGTCGTCTACGCCCCCTACGAGGTGAACCATTTGTTTGTACACAGCAAGATACGCGCGACCGGTGACGCGAGGGTATTGATTCGAACGCATGTCGAAGACGTCCGCACTGAGCATCAGACGATCGTCAAACAGATAAAGGTCGGCACCGAAACCACCCGTCGATTCCTTGATACCGAAGCGCCCGACGAATGGGCCGATACGTTTGCCGAACTGGAACGTCAGCCGAAGCTGCTCGGTGGTCGTGATCGTGTCGGTCAGCGAGGTGCCGTTAGAGCCCTCAGAATAGACCTGCGACGCTGTCCTATAGCCGCGAGGATCATCGACGATCTCGATCAGATAGAACTTGTCCGGCCTGGGCATCAGTGTGACCGCCAAGTACGACTTGAACGTGTGGGCCAAGTAGTTGTACTCGCTACGCAGGCCGACGATGGTCTGTAGGCGGGTCACGCCGTGTAGAAGAGTGTTTGCATCGTCGGTGATGCTGTCCAAGTTCTTGGCCACCGTATCGTCGTTGAGGAGATGGCCAACCGTGCCCTCGCCCTCGGCCATCTTGCCCGTGATCTTTTCGACGTGGTTCAGCGACTTGTCGAGGCTGTCGACGCTGCGCTGGAGCTTCTGCAGCGACGAACGCAGATCCTCGCCGGCGCCCGAAACCTGGCCCTGGGTGGTGCCGACGAGCCCCTTGATACCTTCGGTAATCTCGCGGACGTTATGCAAGGCCACGCGGACGTCGTCCGCTTCGGACTTGGTGACGCCTTGAACGGTCGCCGCAATCTCGTCCATACGGCCAAGCAGGCGCTCGACGATGACCGAGTTACGCTCGATCATCTGGTTGGTATTGTTTGCGAGATCCTTGACCGGCCCCGAGGTCAGCCCTTTCACGTCTTCGAGAATGGCCTTGAGCACCGGCAGGATCGTGCTCACCGAATCCATGATGGCACCCATCTCGGCCGGCTCGGTGACCATCTTGATCTGGTCGCCTTCCTTGAGCGGGGCGACCTCGACCTTCTGGCCATTTTGCATGACGAACGGCGTGCCCGGATCGATATCGAGGTAGTACTCGCCGAGGAGCGACGCAGACCTCTTGCCGATGATCGCGTTCGTGTAGAGGTGAATTCCAGGATCGATACGCAAGTAGACCTTCGCCTTGCCTGATTCCTGATCGAGCACGCGATCCTCGACCTGGCCTACGCGCAAGCCAGCGGAAAGCACCCGCGTCTTCTCGTAGATGCCGAGGGCGTTGGTGAACAACGCATAGACACGATAGCCCTTGCCGCCGCTGCGCTCGGAGGTGTACTGGAACAGCAGGTAGCTCGACGCCAAGATGACCAGCGTGAGCGCGCCGACGGTAACCGCGGCCAGGCTTCTTCTCACGAGGCGCCTCCCTCAAAGTGTACGGCGCCGGAAGTCTCGACGAATTCCCTCAAGACGGGATGGGGCGCCGCAAGGATTTCGGCGCGCGGCCCGTTCGCCACGATGACACCTTCGTAAAGCATGGCGATGCGGTCGCCAATACGGAAGGTGGACGCCATGTCGTGCGAAATGACGACGGAGGTGACGCCAAATTCGTCTGCGGTGCGCCTAATCATCTGGTCGACATTCTTAGTTGCGATGGGGTCGAGCCCGGTCGTGGGCTCATCGTAAAGGAGTATCTCGGGACGGTCGATGAGTGCTCTGGCGAGACCCACGCGCTTTCGCATACCACCAGAAAGCTCGGCAGGAAACTTCTCTTCGATGCCGGTCACGCTGGCCAGGTCCAAACGCTCGAGCAGCGCCCGCACCCGGTCGAGGACTTCCTTCTTGGGCAGCCGGTACCGTTCGAGCAAGGGAAACGCGATGTTTTCGACGACATTGAGCGAGTCGAAGAGCGCGGCGTACTGGAAAACCATGCCGAATTTGCGCTGAATCTTGGCGATGGCGACGTCGCCTAGACCAATGATGTCCTCGCCGTCGACGTAGATGTGCCCGCTATCGGGCGCCAGCAAGCCCATGAGGTGCTTCATCAGGACCGACTTCCCCTGCCCCGACCCGCCAATGATGATGTTGATTTTCCCGCGCTCGATATCGAGGTTGACCCCGCGCAGGACCTGCTGCAGCCCGAAGGACTTGCGCAAATCCTGGATGCGAATCTGCCAGCGGTCATCTCGGTCTTGCCGACCTTGAACGGCATTGGCCACTTAGAGACCACCGTAGGGAAAAAGCGCGTTCATGATTTGGATAAGGAAATAGTCGAGGACCAGAACCGTCACCGAAGTCGAAACGACCGCTCGCGTGGTTGCCAGGCCGACCTCCTTGGCACCCCCACGAACGTTCAGCCCCTGGTAGCACGAGCAGGTCGCCATGGTCAGGCCGAAAAAGAAAGCCTTGATGAGACCTTCGACATAGTCGATGGGATCCACGCCGTGACGGAAGAGCGCAAGAACTTGGCCGAGGTCGATCTGGTAGGACCAGATGGCAACCACGTACACGCCCATCAGGCCGACGATGTTGAAGACCATGGTCATCACCGGCAGCATCAGGCAGGACGCCACCAGGCGGGGCGTGACTAGGTACTGCACGGGGTTCACGGCGAAGGTCGTCAGAGCGTCGACCTGCTCCGTAATGCGCATGGACGCCAACTCGGTTGCCATCCCCGATCCGGCGCGCGCCGTAATCATGAGGGCGCTGAACACGGGTGCCAGCTCACGCGCTAGCGAAATGCCGACGCCAAAGCCGACGTAGCGCTGCTGCTCGAAGAGAGACAGCGCCAAGATCGCCTGCACCGCCGTCACCGCGCCAGTGAAAAAGCCGACCAGCATGATGATCGGCAAGGACCCCACGCCCACGAACTCCATCTGATCGAAGAACAGGCGGCTGCGAAACGGCCGGCGGAATAGCCACGCCACGGCCCGTGACAGGAGAAGGACATGCTCGCCGAAGGTTCCCACTGCCCCGACGACGGGCGAAAACAGGCGCCCAAGCGTGGCGAGAGCACGAAAGCCGCGATCTGGCGTCGCGGATGGGCTCGAGCTCTCGGCGGTCGGCGTTGCGGCAGAGTCGGTCATAGGGGAGGAGCCCCGGTTCTAGATCCGATCGCCGACGCGAACCAGCGAAGATAGGTATCAGCGTAAAGGAACTGCAAAGTTAGGACGAATCTTCACGCCCAGTAGTTGACGCGTCAATTTATCGATGCCTTCCGGGGCTCTCCGGCGCAAGCGTCGCCCTACCGCGCGTGGAATCAGGAAATTCCGGCAGACTTGGCGATTTCGAAGAAGCGCGGCCCGAGGGTCAGTTTGCGCCCCTCCAGGGACAGGACTTGCTGCCGTGCCAAATCCGCCACAATCCGGGAAACGGTTTCACGGCAGGCGCCGATCCGGCTGGCCAGATCTTGCTGCGTTGGAGACCGCGCGATGACCGTGCCCTCCACCGCCTCCTGTCCCTCGTCGCGCGCCAAATTGTAAAGCAAGCGATAGAGGCGATTTTCCACGTCCGAGGTCGCCAGCCCCGACGCCAGGAGCTTCACGCGGTTAAGACGACGCTCGAGGTCGCGAATGAGTGATAGCGCGACCTGTGGAAGAGTTGACAGTGCACTCAGAAATTCATCACGGGGAATGAAGAGCAAAAGGCTGGTTTCGGCAGCGACCAAGCCGTCGCTCGAGGCGCCGCCGTCGGGCAAGAGCACCGCATCTGCGATGAAATCGCCGGAGCGGAAGGTTTCGAGCGTCAGCTCGCGAGCATTGTCGGTGCGCCGAACTGCCCGCAGATTTCCCTTCACGACGAGAATAGCGGCGCCGATCCAGCGGCCTTCGAGGAGAACCTGCTGCCGGGCGCTGTACGAGCACAGGGATGCCGCCATGGACAGGGATGCCAAGGCATTGGGCGGAAAAGCGGCGAACCAGGCTGAACTGCGAAGAGCGCTCATGGCAGGGTGAAAGCTGACCTCCCGCTGGAGGGCACTGTCGGTGCGGATAGAAGCGATGGCATTCATGAAATCCTCCTGTTCAGAGCTGACCAAAGCAACCTTGGTGCCAACGCAAGCGCCTGAAATCACGTCGTCCCCATCGGAAGTAGTCCAACAACCGCGACTCAAATGGCAGAGTCACGTCGCCGATCCATGGGTGGCGACAGGCCTTGGTCGCGGACACGCGGCCGGCGGGCCGAGCCAGCATCGGAAGGCACCAGATAGAGAGCACTCCCTTAGAGTGCTCTGAGGCTGCCAAAACTTACGCTCGAACGAGAGAAATTCTTACTGTGCGCCCGACATGACTCGAACATGTAACCCCCGGCTTCGTAGGCCGGTGCTCTATCCAGTTGAGCTACGGGCGCAAAATCAATCTGAGGGCGAATGTATGCCGTGCCGCCGGGGCACAAGTCAAGAGGTGCGCACAGGAAAAGAGCCGGCAGACGTCCTCGCGCAGAACGAGCCGCCGTTTTTCCCCGACTACGACCGCCGTCGGACCCGGAGAGCCAACACCGCTAGGAGCAACAAAGCCGTCGGAGCCGACGGAACGCGGCTGCTAACCGCGAAGCTGCAACCGCTGGTGCTCGTGGTGCCGATAGCGCCGCCGACGCCCGAGCTGCCCAAGCCAGAACCGCCGCCGTCGCCGGACGAGTTGTCTGACTTGCCACCGCTGCCGCCGCCCGTGCCTTTGTCGCCACCGCCGCTGACCACCGCGCCGCCAGACCCGACGCCACCTCCCGCACCAGCACCACCGCCAGCGCCAACCATGCTGCTGCCCCCCGAGCCAACCGCGCCGCCACTGCCCGGAGCGCCTCCGGCTGCCTTGGCGTCACTGCCGGGACTCGCGTCTCGGTTGCCGCCACCGCCGCTGACACCGCCCGAAGCCACAGCGCCGCCCGAGCCGGTTGTCGCGCCACCTGTCCCCGACGTTCCGCCCGTTCCCGTAGCGACATCGCCGTAGAACGTAACCGCACCTTTGTCGCCGCCGCTCGCAGCCCATTGCCGACGATCCCAGGCGACGAGCGCGAGCAGATGGCCTGCATAGAGCCCTTGCCCATCCTCTTGAGCGCTATCGGGCTCGTTCCATTTCACGAGAGGAATCAGCGTTCCGGTGACCGCACTGTCGTTCTTGGCCGCGATGCCAAGAGCCGCTGCGCACGCGGCAGCCACGAAAGTCGAGGACGATTTCAGGCCAGCCTGAACATCGGCTTGGTAGGTCGTCATGTCTGCGGCACTGCCCATCAGCAGAAGAGCCGCCTTGCCAATGGTAGCCATGTCGCCCGTGCCCGAAATCTGGGACTGGATAAAGGTCCGCGCGTCCGCGTCCTCGCCGAGATAGCCGAGCATGAAAAGCGCATAGCCGGCGAAGCCAACGTCGCCGTCGTTCACACCGCACCGGAGGCGCTGCCGCAACGTCGCGATGCGGGTCGCACCCAGGACGGACTTCCGAGCTGCAAGCTCGCCCGCTGCCCACAGGTGCATGTAGTCGTACTTCGAGCCGGTCTTCGCGGCGGGCTTGCTCGTCGGGCAGGTGGTACTCGAGTTGTCCTTGCAACTGGCCATGGTCACACCGTCGGTGCTGCCGAACGATCCACGACCGGCGCAATAAAGCGTCATCAACTTGTCGAGGCCAGTGTCGGTATCCTCGAAATCAGCCATCGCCTGGTATTGCAACGAGCGGCCCTGCGCCATATCGCCGGTGCAGCCCGGATTCTGGGCGTTGTCGAGACCAGGCAGCGCCGGCGGAGCAGGAAAGAGCGTCCCGTCGGTTTTCACCACCATGATGGCCTTCGCGCTCTTGGTGGGATAGCAATTGCTTTGGCCGCCATTGCCGAAGGACACCGAAAACGCGACGTCTTCGATCTTCGTGAAGCCACTGCCCGAAATTTTCCAGATTGCCTTTTGGCCGGGAAGAAGAGTGTTGGCGACCTTCAACGTAGGCGCCGTCACGGTCAGAGCTGCGCTGCCTGCCGAAGCGCTCAACTTGAAGTTGATGAGCTGATAGCCCATGTTGTTCTGCACGTAGACGTTCATCGAGCCGCCCGTCACCGTATCGCTCTCGGGCCGAACCACGATGTTGTAGCTGGAGGCCCACAGATCGTCACACCAGTGCGCCTCGGCCGGGGACGCGATCCCGGCGAACGCAAGGGTGACAGCCATGGAGAGAATGCCCTTACAAAATTTCATGTGGTTCTTCCTTTCCCGACCACAGGTGCGACTGGCAGCAAAGATGGCCAACTCGTTCTAAGCAAAGCGATCTACAATTGTCTGCCATGCGTAAGAGTCCATCAGTTTAGCATTTCAATGAAACAAACACGCTCTGCAATTCCTAAATTTCTTGCGATGTACGTAGCTGTGGTCTGCGTAGGATCTCGTACGACTGCTCGCGCGGAAACCGGGATGCAAGCCGGTGTGCAAATCCTGGATGCGTCTCCCATCGCGGTGGAATTGCATCGTGCGGCGGCTGGTGGCGACGCCAACGCCGTCCGACGACGGCTGGATGCAGGCGACGCCGTCGACGGCCGCGATAGCCGCGGCAAAACTCCGCTCCATGAGGCGGCAACCCAAGGCCACGTCGACGTCGCAGCCCTGTTGCTCGATCACGGCGCGGATCCAAATGCTCTCGCGGCCGGTAACATGACTCCGCTGCACTTCGCGGCGATGCTTGCACATCCCGAATTGGCCGGGCTTTTAATTCGGCGCGGTGCTCGCAACGACATCTTCAATGCCGCGGGCTTGCTGCCCATACACCTGGCAGCCAACGACAAGGTGGTACGCGTTCTTGCGGAAGGCGGCGCCGATGTCAACGCGCTCACGACGAAGGGGCAAACACCGCTGCATACGGCTCGCCACGGACTGGTGGCCAAGGCATTGGTGGAATACAAGGCGGATCTGCGCATCCGCAATCCAAAGGGGCGTACGCCGATGGAGATAGCGGGAATAGAGACCCTGGAGCCCGTCGGGCTCTCCATCCACAGCATCATGCTGGGACGCCTGCGTGGAATCATCGGCCAGATGCCCATTACGCTGACCAACGTCTCGGCCGAACCTATCGTCAACCTGGCGCTCACAGCCCGAAGCCCCGCCTGCGAGATCGATACGACACCGCCGTCGGTGGCCGAGCTGCTGCCCGGACAGAACGCCGAGCTGGTCTTGACGATGATCCGCAACCCGAACGTGCCGGAGGGCGAGTACCCCATCTTTCTTTCGATTGCGGGAAACGGAGCCAAGCTGGGCGCTACCGACCTCAAGGTCGACACCCGCAGCGTCGAAACGCCCGAAGACCGCGGTATGATCCGCCTGGCGAAGGGCAGCGTCCGTCCTGCCCCGTCTCGCTGGTTCTACCTGGTCTACGCGTGCGTCCCGCTCTTCGTCGTGGCAGCCTGGTTCCTGTTGCGCCGCCGCAAGTAATATTACCGTTGTTGGACCAAGCGCCGACCCGAGCTCCGCCTGCGCTCGCGGCGGGTGAGAAGGATGGCCAGGGCGGCCACCGGTCCGAGAAAAAGCGGAAAGGAAAGCCAGAAGCCGAGATTCGAGCGAAGCTCGGGTGCCGAGCGCTCTTCGGCGTCGAGCGGAAGCGCGCGCAAAAGGCCGTCGTAGCTACCGACGAAGGCCATGGCGTGGCCAGCGATCCGTCCAACCGCTGGTGACGACCAATTGCTGTCGTCCATGCCGCCCACATTCCACAGGGGCCGGCCGGTAAATGCCGAGAAAACGGCGCTCCCGTCGCCGCCCCGATTGACGTGAAGCAAATGGTCCCAGGCCTGGGTCAAGACCAGGACGCCGTCTGCATTGCCATCGCCGAGGATTGCCGCCGACGCGTAGATCCCACCGCGAAAGGTCTGGTGCCAGACGGATCCGCCGGCGGCGTCGATCGCGTAAAGGTTTCGGTCGTACGAGCCGACAAAAATGCGCGGCTGTTTTCCGGTCCAAACCGCCGGCGAGCTGGTAATGCGGTCCCCGGTGCGAAACTGCCAACGCTCGGTTCCCGAAGCGGCGTCGAGGCCGCGAACCGTGCCGAACTTCGAGCCGGTCACGAGCAGCGGCCCCTGCTCGGTGGAGAGAAAGGCCGGCGGATTTCGAACGCAGTCGAGCTCGGCCTTCTTCCACAAGACGTGTCCGTCCGTGGCGTCGACGGCAAACAGGTTGCCGCTCGACGAGCCCAAGAACAGCACGCCCCTGCCCTGCAGCCGGACGAAGATTGCCGCCGTCAGCTCGCCGTCTCCCAGCACGGTTCGCCACAGCGGCCGGCCGTCGTCGGCCGAGAGCGCCACGATGCCCGCCGTTTGCATGCTGCTGGCCAGCGAACGATCCCAGATCCAATAGGGCACGAAGACGGCGTTGTCTCTTTCTGCGGTTCCGCCCACGCACGGAGCAGCCAGCCGAGCGCCGCCAAGGGTCGGCCTAAAATCCTCGACCGCGTGGACCCACACTTGGCGGCCGAGGGCTGGGTCGATGGCGTACACGAGGCGATCGTTCGACGCCGCAAACAGCAAGTGGCGGCTGCCGTCGCGAAAAAAGACCGGGGATGAATAGATCGGGCCGCCCGTGGTGAATTTCCACAACACCTCACCCGTGGCGGCGTTCAATGCATAAAGGGTGTGGTCGTAGTTGCCAGCGACGACGACGGGCTGGCCGTCGGCCTCGCCCAGCGCGGGCGACGACCAAACCGTAAGGCCTGGCTCATATCCCCAGACGCGGCCGCTCCCGTCGAAGGTCCAGGCCCGCGGCGCCACCGAATGGTCGGTGCGCAATTCAATCGCGGCCGCGTTCTGAGCGTCGCAGCGGCTCTGCGACCAGGTCGTGCAATCCGCTGCCACGCTCGGGAAGGAAACAAGCAGAGCAAGCGCAAGCGCCAGCAGAGCCAATGTCCACTTCATGCGACCGGGCCTTCGCTGGGCAAAGACGGGCGAGCTTTCTGCTTTTCGGCGCTTCGGAGCGCCCAAACGTCCACCACGATGAGCGCGGAATTCGCGCAGTGGTCGACGCAGGCGTGACAGAACTGACAGTGCTCGGTGCGGATGATGCCCTTCTCGATAGCTGCGACGTCACAGTGGCTGTCGCAGACGCCGCACTGGTTGCACTTGTGGGCATCGAGCAAAATGCGCAAACGCGAAAACCGGTGCAGAAAACCCACGAATTGTCCCCACGGGCAGAGGTAGCGACACCACGAGCGCGCGACGAATGTTCCGGCCACCAGGATCACCAGGGTGGTCAGCGCCGACGCCGGATCGTCGCGCGAGGTAAAAGCGAAATGCACGGGCGAGGTCACCACCATGTGCGAGACCGCAGTCGTGAAGATGGCGGCCAGACTGAGCCAGCGCAAGCGCCGGGTCGGAATGTCGTCAACAACACCGGCCAACACCAGACAACACAGCAAGAGAAGCGTCGCCGCCCAATGCAGGCTGGAATCTTCTATGAAGAGCTTCTTCTTTGCGCCAAGCCAAATGAGTAAAGCGATGAAACCTGCGCTTGCGGCGGCGAGCGCCAGCAACTCCTTGCGCGAAAGCGTTCGCGATCGGTGTGGCAAGCGTTTGCGAATCCATCCGGAAATGTCTTGCAAGCTGCCGGTTGGACAAATCCAGCCACAGAAGACCGGGCCATGAAGCAGCGTCACCGCGATAATGACGATTGGAAGTGCCAACCAGTAGAAGGACTCGCTGTAGGCGGAGCCTACCAAAGTCAGGCCGTAGAGGCCGTTGCGAATCATACCGAAGACACCAAGACACGAATAAACGACGTAGAAAAACACGACAAACGACAAGACTTGAATGCCGCGGCGGATCCACTGGCGATGGCGAGTAACATGACTGATGACCACGACCACCAAGAAAAGAAACAGCAGCGTCGCCATTTCCACGCTCGTACCGTCGAGGGAAAGGAAAGGCGTGTTGAAAATCTTTCCGAGGGGTGAGCGCTCGGGTTGCATGGTGCTTTAGCTTGCCTCCTCGGCGCTGCATTCGCCCGGCTTTTCTGCGCAAACAGAAGCACACGCCGGCAGCGCGCCAATAGCGGACGGGGTAAGTCCTAAAAAGCGAGCGACAAAGGGGCATCGGGGCCGTGCTGCCACCTCCGCCGTGGACCCTCGCTGCACGATCCGACCTCCAAGCATGACAGCCACGTGGTCGCCCAGTGCCGCCGCCTCTTCGCGGCTATGGGTTACGTGCAGGGTGGTCAGGCCCAGTTCCTGGTGCAACCGGGCCAGCTCGCCCTGCAGCTCGAGGCGGGTGTTGTGATCGAGCGCGCTCATCGGCTCGTCGAGCAGAAGCAGATCCGGTTCGATGGCCAAGGCGCGCGCCACGGCGATGCGCTGGGCTTCACCGCCACTCAACGTGGCGACGGGCCGCGCAAGAATCGAGCCCAATCCGAGGCGTTCGACCAATGCATCGACCTTGCGAGCGACGGCATCCGCAGGCATCTTTCGCGCCCGCAGCCCGTAGCCAATGTTCTCGCGTACCGACTTGTGAGGAAACAGCGCAGCCTGCTGAAAGACCAACCCCATCTTCCGCCGTTCGGGTGGCAACTTCGTAATATCACTGCCTCCGACCCGGATCTGTCCCTTGGCCGGCGAGAAGAAACCAGCAACGGTTTGCAGAAGAACCGACTTTCCACATCCACTTGGGCCGAGGATGACCCAGTAACTTCCTTTTTCGATCTGCAAGGAGATGTCTTTCAGCGCGAAGTCGCCGAAAGTGCAACACAGTTTCTCGATAGAGATCATGGTCGTCTATCTCCACTTGCTCCACGCTGAGCGCGAAAAGCGAACGGCATGAGTGACTGACCGAACTGCAAGAGCACGAAGACCCAAAGACAAATGACGAGCAACAGGATAGCGATGGGCCGGCTTTCCGAGGCTCCCACACGCAAGAACTCAGTGTGGACCAAGACTGGCGCCGTGACCGGCGAACTGGCAAACAGGACGATGCAGCCGAATTCACTGACAGCACGGGCCCACGCCAGAGCGCTGCCCACCAGAATGCCCCGCGACGCGAGCGGCAACGAGATCTGGAGGAACGTCGCAGCCGGGGAGACGCCCAGGCTGCGCGAGGCGAGCTCGTACTGTACCGGAACCGCCTCAAAAGCGGTCATGGCACTCTTGATGAGAAAAGGCGAGGCAACGAACACCTGCGCCACCACGATTCCGACAAGTGAGCCCGAAATGGGCAAACCGAGTCCTTCCAAGGTACCGCCGAGGACGCTACCGGGCCCGAGCAAGACAATGAGCGCGACCCCGGCAACCGACTGTGGCACCAGGATGGGCACGTCGATGATCGATTCGACCCAGCGCTTGCCGGGAAAATCCGTGCGCGCCAGAGCGTAGGCGAGCGGTACCGTCCAAAGACAGAGGACAAGGGTCGCGATCGTCGAGGTGAACAAGCTGAGCCAAATGGCGCTGGCCACATCGCCGCGCACGAAAGTCCGCCAGAGCGTCTGCAGGGAATCCTGCATGCCGAGATGAATGAGTGGAAACAGGACGGCCGTAAGGGCCAGCAAGCCGCCCGACAGACACAGGCGGACAAAGCGCGAAGCGCGCCCCCTCACGGTGCAATCGAGGGAATAGATGAGCGAAAGTGGAATGAAGGTCTCGAACGCGAAGGGCTGCAGAATGACGAAACTAAGAACGAAGATGGCGAAGAAACCCAGCAAGGACGGCGCGCCGAAGAAGCCGGCATAGGCAATGATCATGAGAATGAACAACGGCGGCTTGTTGAGCACCACCAAGAGCAAGGCAAACAAAACGATGTACCCGACGACGAAGAGCACTACCGAACGCGCTGCACCGTCTCGCAGCACGGTGGACGCGGTGTAAAGAACGAACAGATTGGTGAAGAACAAGGCCAGGTTCATGCCCAGCGAAAACGGCGGTATCGGCGCAAGCTCGACGCTTGCATGGATCGCGGCGAGCACCACGAAGGCGACAGCGGCATGTCTCCAGGTCTGCCTCATGGTGCCTTCGCCGTGACCTGGGAGGACAACGCGGCCGACAAACCGTCGCATGGCGCGCAGGTAGGCGGAACGGCGTGAAAGCCACGCCGTTCGAGCAGGCGCTTGCCTTCAGGACCTAGAAGCAACGACACGAATCGCTCGGCCAGGACCCGATGAGGCGACGCGGTCGGCACCGTGAGACCGTAGGTAACCGGTGCGCCGACGATGGTCGCGCTGCCCTGCCCTTGCTTCATGCGCACGCCCACCTGAACCTTCGCGTAGTCGGCAGACAGATCCTGCCGCGAGAGATTGATCTCCGCCGGCAAGGTGGTGACCTTCAAGTGGTGGTCTTCGGCGGTCGAGCGAAACACAAAGGCGTAATCAATGGCCCGCGACTCGAGCAAGGCAAGCAGCTCGCCCTCGTCGTGGGTAACGTGTTCCTTCGCGCATTTCGCCTTGAGAGTCGCCGTGAGCTCCGCAGCTGCCGAGCCGTAGAGGCCCGCGTGCTCAGCCAATTGCCAGACCATCAGAGTCTGGTACCCGAGGGGCGCCGTGTCCGGATCGGCGCGTCCCAAGCGAACCTCTTCGCGCGTGAGAATCGCCGGCCAGTTCTGTGTGGTTATTTGGTCCGTGCCCTTGCTGTGGTCTTTGTGCGCGATGACGAGCTCGTTGGTTGCAAAGACGATGTTCCACAGCGCGTGCGACGGTATCATGAGCTTGTCCACCAGTTGGGCATCGGCTACGGCGACGATGTCCGCTTGCATGCCAAGCTCGGATACTTTGCGCGCTGCCACCTGCGAGCCCGACGGTTCGAGACGAACCTGCGCCTGAGGGTTTTGTTTGCGGAACAAATCAACGGCATCACTCAGCACCGAAGAAAGACTGCTGGCATGGAAAATGATCACCTCGTCTTTGCGCACCTTGCAGCTCGCAAACGCCATGAGCCCTGCGAGCACGCACACGGTCTTTGCCGGGGACCTCAACATGCACTCGAGCTCACAGATTCATGGTGAAGAATACATACGGATCGAGCTTCGTCCAACTCGCGCACATCGCACCGGAAGTGCAGCCGTAGTGGTCATACTTGAAATGCCCGTCCAAGTACAGTCTGTCGCCCAGACGCCAAATCACACCCGCGATGGGCAAGATTTCGAATCCCTTTTGCGCGCCGTCTCCGCTCATATCGATGCGCTCGAGCTCGATGCTTTGGTACACATAGAGAGCCGAAATGTCAGCCGACGGATAGAGCCTAACTTGCAGCTCGCCCCCGTAGGTGTACTTCATGTAGTTTGCCGCCTGCATACTACGATTGTTCGTGACCGGATCCGTCACGGCGTTGTACGTATCGCTGGTGTGCTCAATCGCGCCCTTTGCGCGAATGCGCGTCGTGATCAAGTCATTCCACCTCATCAACCACTCTAGCGTATTGTTGTCGGAGAACCTGTCAGACCATGCGCCAGCGCCGGCCGCCAGAGCCTCTGAGTCATTCACAGCTCGGTCCGCTTCGTAGTTGACGATGAGGGTGATCGGCGACGTAAAGATGGGTCGATAAACGATCCGATTGTTGGAAACAGTCATGCTCGAAATCATCGCCGCGGTCTGACCATCGTTGGTGTAGCGATAGCGCTGGTAAAGAGACACTTCGACCTTCCTGCCAGCCCAAACCTCCGTGGTCACGTAGTCGTAAACCCGGCTATAGGTTGTCTTCACGTTGTCCGCAGACGATTCGCCATCGCCTACCGCAACACTCGGAACGAATGCCAGCGGTCCAAGTTTCGCCCACCACTGGCCAGGATAGATTCCAAGCGAACCGCCAATCGAACCATTGACCGTCCGGGCCGGCCCCGTCGACGTGACATTGCTCGGACCAGGCGGCATCACCGCTGAACCGGCAGGTCCGGTGTTCGCCCAAAAACCCGCTGTCGTGGTGTTAATGCCGCTTGAGGACGACTGGCCTGGCGTGTTGCTAGCGCTATTCGCACATCCGGCTGTCGCCCGACAATCATCGTAAAAGACGTTGTAGTTCAGGCGCGGCACGAGGCCAGGAATGATCGTGCTCTGCGCACCTGAGATGAGCTCCCAGTGATAGACACTACGCCAGTACGGACCATCTACCAGCGTTTGATGCCCGAGATCTCGAGAACGAAAGATTGCATTTGCGGATTCCGTCGCCGTCGGTGCGAGTTTTCCTTCGAGACGAATCAGACGCACGCGATCCCCGTACGCATAGGCGCCATCCTTGTCCGCCTCGGATTGCGAAAGACTATAGAGCGCGCGGATGTTGAACCGTTTGATATGCGTGAAGGAAAGAATCGGCGCCAAGTCGTAGTCCGTTTGCGCCGATCCTTGGACGCGGTGGATTTGATACTCGTTCGGGTTGTCAAACTCGGTGCTGCCCAGCTGGAGCGTCGTCGCTGGCCAGCCGGCTCTGTTGAGTTGAACGCGTGCAATGGCGTGCTGAAGAACCCCCGTTCCTTCGCTGCCGTCCGGAAGCCACGCCCTCTGGCGTGTGAACAATGCCGTAACCGGGAGCCACGCGTACGGATAGCCTGTCACGTTGAACTGAGTTTCGTCGCGCAAGGTCCCCAAGCGCGCGTCATTCCACGTCCTCTGCAAGGTGCCGTTCGCATCCGGAGTCGGAGACGTGTGCCCGATCGGCGTCCAGTTTTCCGTGTTCAGTCGTCCTGAAACCGTCCCTTCCAAACGGGCGCTCGACAAACGAAGGAAGCCCATCCCCGCCATTCCGTCGGGGCGTCCCCCATTCGAGTCGTGGGAACCGCCCATTTCGACGTAGCTCGTGAGCAAGCCGCCGTCGCCAACCTGCGTCTGATAGCGACCGTCGACGATTCCGCTCGTCAAGTGTAGCGGCCGCGTCTCTGCCGGCATACCACTGGAGTCGAGATAGCTGGTTCCCGACATCTGTTGGAGCTGAACCACGCGCGCACCAAGCTCCATGCCCGACATGGGCGCGACCGCTCCACGCGCAGCGAGCAAGACCTCCTTGAACGCGTCGCCGATGTTGCTCGTGACCAGCGTATCGCGATTCAATATCTGCAAGACGAACGTCTTGACGAATACCAATGCGGCGTCCGAACGGTCATCAATCGAGACCTCGATATAGTATTGCCCCGTAAAGGCGATGGCTCGATAGGCGGTCGGCAGGCCCATATCGACGACCGCATTGGCGATCTTAGCGTTGGAATTGAGGGGATCCTGGATCCAGCTAATCTCGACGCGCGATACGGGAAGGTCGAAATTGAAGATATCCTGGGAGTGATCTGGCGACGCCATATTGTGAATCGCCACTTGAATACTGCCGTTGCTTTGCTGGTACGTGGCATACACACTGGCAATCCAGCCGCGATCGATGTACTTCGGCGCACCGCCATCGATCTGATTGTAGAGTCCTGTATCGCTGCTGATGAGCGTTGGCGATCCGGCAAGCGTCCAGGAACCTATTTCGTTGCTCGCGGGCAACCTCTGTTGGAGCGAAAGCGCACCAAGGGATTTCTTGGGCATGAGATCGCGCTCGTATTCGACCGTAATCACGCTGAGGTCGTCGATGCGCTCGGGGTTCAAGAACGTGAGCTGACCATTGGGATAGACGATGGTGTAGTCGGTACCGTTATTGAGCAGCTCGCCGTCGACGTAGACGCGGTCGGATCCGGGCACGACATACTTCTGCGACAACTGGTAGGTCTGCTGCGAGGGTCCCGTCAAAAAGTCGCGAACGATCTGCCCGCGCCGAAAGCCAGCATCGACTTCCATCTTCGCCTTCGGCTCGGCTCCAGGCGTGGCCAAGCCAACGTGAACGCCTTGCAGAAGCAGTTGTCGGTCAAGCCCTTCCTCGATGTAGCGATACTTGAGCTTGTCCTCGATTCGAACATCGCGCACCCAATCGTTCTGGTTGCCGAGGTACTCGATCTTGTACTGAAGATCCCGAATACCGCCAGCATCAAGCTGACCGTAATCGAGATAGACGGAGCCATTGAGGCTGCGGTCCTTGTCGAGCTGGCGTCCGAAGCCCAGACCACCAATGGCAGTGGCGTAGGAATTGTCCGCGTCTCGTTTGCTACCGTTGAATGGCTGTTCGAGCTCGAGCTGGCCAAACAAGCGCGCTGTGGTCTTTCTTTCGCTGTTCGCCGTCACGGCGATAGTGCGATAGGTCCACTGGTCGAGTGCAACGTTGTACATGGCGGCTGAATCCGAGAACATCACGGTGATGAACTTGCCGGTGCTCAGCGTTCCCGTGGATCCGTCTTGTCGAACGAGACCCTCGGCGGAAGAAAACCGGCGGATTCCAAGGGTCAGTGTGTTGTACTGCAGGACCTCTTTGTCAGTAGTGAAATAGTCATAAGACGAGCCTATTTCAACCCCCACGATGGTCTTGCTACCAAGGGCATCCTGTTGAGGAAAGACACGAATCGTGTCGCTGGCGCCTTCGAACACCCAAAGACCGTTGTCCGTACCGAGCCACATGTTTTCGCCATCGGGCGCCATCACGCGAATCTGTTGGGCGCCCATGAGCGTCATGGGAAAGTTGTTGAACACCCGCTGCTGGATGCGAAAGCGCGATAGACCCACATCCGTTCGGCACCACAAATCGGCGCCGAATTGAAAGACCTCGGCAACGTCGCCCGAGGCAAGCCCGTCCGCTTCGCCGAACGAACGCAAGCCATCGACGTCCGGACTGTAGTACGCAATCCCTGCGCGGGTGCCGAACCACACCTGCCGCCCGATGGTCACCGAGTAGGTAATCACCTTGCTCGGTAAGCCATTGCTTTCATCGTAGATCTTGAGGGCTCGGTCGATCTTGCGGTAGCGGACAAGCCCTTTGTTGGTGCCAAACCAAACGTACTGGTCGTCGAAGGCGACCGTGCTGATCCGCTGGCTGGGCAAGCCGTCGTCCATGGTCAGCTTCGTGGACTTCTGGCTGCCGATGTCGAAGCGAATCACGCCGTCATCGGTGGCGAGCCACAAGATGCTTTGATCGACGACCAGCTTGTTCACCGTGGCGCCGGCTGAAAACACCGACCAGCGGTCGATAGTCTGGAAGATGAACTTATCGTCCTGGGCGATCCATACGCCATCGCGCGGATCGATCGCTATTTCCGGGGTGCGTGCCCGCAGCGGCGCTGCCCACAGCAGAACTACTGCGGCCACCGCGAGGGCGGCCTGCTTCATGGCAGAACTACGCGGTGACTTTCTTGACCTTCATCTTCGCTACATCGATCTCGCCCAGTCCCGCCTTGCCCGCAAACTCGATGTGCCTTGCCTCGGCCGGAGTCATCGTCTTGCTGTTGAACTTCGCCACCGTCAGACCATAGGCGTCCACCGATGCCACCCGGCGCCCTGCGATCATCCGTCCCGGCGTTGACGTCTCACCGGGGCCGGCGGGTCCGTTGGTCAGAAGAGCTCGCGTGGCATCCAAGATCGTCAAATGAGGAACAATTACGCGACCGAGGTCGGCCACGGCCTGATGCAGCTCCATGGCGGTGTGAAAAGCCTGCCGATCGAGGATGAGCCCCATGTGGTTTTTGAGCCCGAACGAAACGCCCGCCTGATAGTGCGCCTTCGCCGCCGGCACGTTGATGAATACATCGGCCGAAAGAATCGCTTTGGCCACCTCTACTGACTTCAAAGCAACCCCACCTTTCACATCGACTTTCTGGAAATCGCCCGGTCCGCTGAGCAGCTTGACTTTCACGGCCGGCAACGCAGCCAATGCTGCAGTCAGTCCGCAGCGTTCAAGACACTTTTCGGCCTTGGCCTGAGGAAATTCGAGGATCAGAACCTCTTTGGCTTTGGCTTCGATGCAAGCCTTGGCAATCGCCACCACAGTATCAGGATGTGTGGTGGTGCCCCAGGCCGGCGGATTGGCGAACGCCGCGTTCGGCTTGATGACCACGAAGTCGCCCTTCTTAACGAACCTGGAAATACCGCCGAGGGCCGCCAGCGCTGCTGCGACCATTTTAGCTGGGTCGGATCCGGAGACGTCGACGATGTCCGGATCATTGCCGCCTGCGAAGACACGACCATATTTGAGCGCAGCTGCGGCTGCGAGGGATCCACCTACGAAGCCACGTCGGGAAATCGATTTCATGTTGGTGTTCCTTTTCTTCGTTGTGACCGGAGTGCACCCGACGGCGAGGAGCAGATTCGCCCAACGCCGAGTCAGGCGTAGGATTGTAACAGAGGCTGCATCGTCCTTATGCTAATCTTTGGCAAATTAGCTCCTGAATAGTTCTTTGGTTGCGCAAAGAAGGGAACGGCAAGCCATGACGGTTAAATCACGAATGACCCGCCGAGAAATGCTGACCGGCGTAGCGGGAGCGGCGGCGGCTGCCTCTGCAAGCACCATCGCAGGATGCTTTCCAGGCGTTGGCGGGAACTGGCCTGATGCTGCCCCAGACACTGCGCCGGATACTGCTTCAAGCTGTGGTTGTCCTCCGCCTGATGGAGGGACGAGCAGTGATGAGCCGAAATCGCCGGTCGCGGGCACTTCGCTTGTGGCGACGATTCAGCGTGACGACAGCATCGACAGCAAGGGGAAGAGCCTTGGCCAAGCGCAGCTCGACGCGACCCAAAGCATGGTCGACGCCTTGTTGTCGAGCCTCGCTGGCGGCGCGGCGAATCCCTGGCCCACCCTCATTCCATCGCTCAACGCCTGCACCCGCATCGGGATCAAGGTCAATTGCCTGAATTCCTTTTTCCCGACGTCGCCGGCGGTGGTACGAGCCATCATTGCCAGCCTCGTGACGAAACAAGGCGTCTGTCCGAACAACATCCTCGTGTGGGACCGCCGACTCGATGAACTGAACAACGCCTGGAAGAACAGCATGCCCTTGCTTCAAGGCGCCCAACTGGTCGGAACAATCAATTCCACCACTGACAGCGGCGGGCCCGGTTATACGGCGCCTTGGGGAACCATTGGCGGCTCGACACCTTGTCTGTCGCGAATCATCACCGAGCACACCGATGTGACGATCAATTGCCCGGTCTTGAAGACGCATGGCCAATCGGGAATTACAGCGGCGCTCAAGAATGTGTACGGCATTATCGACATTCCGGGGAATTACCACGGCACGCTTCTGCAAACGGCATTGCCCGAGATTTATCGAATTCCTCAGATATGCAACAGCATCAAACTGACGGTCGTGGACGCTCTGCAAGCCGTAACGTTGGGCGACACGGCCGACCGACCAACGATGACGCCAGGGCGAATCTTTGCCTCCCTCGACCCGCTAGCGCTCGACTGCTACGCTTATGACCTCATCAATCAATTGCGGGCCGTGCGCAAGCAGCCTGCCGTTGACGCAGGCATCGTCAGCTGGATGGCCTACGCCCACCAGCTTGGCCTGGGCGCCAAGGGATACACGCTAACGGACGCTGGCGTAGCCGATACCACCGTGGATGGCGGCGGCATCGACGGCGCGATCAACGCGGACTAGATCCTGCCTGCAATCGCCTGGGCGAAGGCAATCGCCGCGGCCTTCGTGCTCTGCAGACTCGGGGTGTAGTCGGGCTTGGGACCCGCCGACGGGCTTAGATTCACCTCGACGTAGAAATTGCCCTTGTAGAAATTGATCCACCAGTGGTCGCCGGTGTCCGCGATACGCGAGTGTGAGCCGATGACCGGCGAGCTGGGGTCTACCCAGGTCTTGCCAACATAGAGGCTCGCCGAGGCAAGTGACGTGTACAAACCCGAAGCCTGCGCGGCGCTGGACATTTGGAGAACGTAGAGCGATACCGTCGCTCCATCCGGCGCATCCGTCGCCGGCAGCGTCGTGTTGACGTAGTTTTGCCAAGCGAACTGCACGGGAGTGAACCCGTTGAAGAAGTCGGCGGCTGCGCCATCAATGAAGGCCTCGACAGCCAGCTCAGTCGTCGCCGTGGCGGCGACGACTCCCGACGTCGTGGCGTTGTCCATATCAATGGTCCAATTGGCCACCTCGTTGGCCTTGGGGACGATGCTTAGGGCCGTTGACGCCGAAACACTCGCATCATTTTGTGTCGTCGTACTGCTAGCGTTACTTCCGCACCCTGTGAGCGAGACGCCCAACGCGAGAGCCGCGCAAGCGATGAGTGAACCTAGACGAATCATCCTGTCCTCCTTCGTAAAACGAATTTCGAACCTTCGGCCGTCGAGCCGCGCTGATTATCCATAGTTCTAAGCGATACTACAATTCCTGAATTACGCCGCAGTCGCTCTTGATCCGCGCACCGCCTTCGACATACGCTCTCCGAGCGTGCGAATCATCGTTTTTTTCGTTCTCGCCATCCTTCCACCAACCCTCATCGGCACTCTTGTTTGGAAAGGAAGAACAACGGCGATTGTCGCGTCGACTGCACGCGCTGCCTCGACTCCGCATGCATCGGCCGAGGACCCTGACGCCGCCCTTCGCGCGCTCTTTTCTCCACCACCCGCCGCAATGACAATCAAAGAAAAGATCGCTCTTTACGATGAGAAAGGGCTGTTTGACTACATCGACGGCGCCGCACCGATATTCATCGAACGGCATTTTCGCAGATTGGCCGCCTCGGAAATGGCGACCCCTGAAGGCAGCGACCTCGTCTGCGACGTCTACGATATGGCGAGCGTGGAGAACGCGCAGTCAATCTTCGACAAGGAAAAATCGCCGACGGCCAAGCCTCTCGATGGCTGGTCCGAAGCCATTGCGGGTCCGATGTCGCTAGTCTTTCACCACGGCCGCTACTACGCGAAGCTGACAGCCTTCGACGCCAAGGCAGAGGCGGCTCTGCCCGTCGTAGCGCGAGCGCTCAAGGAGAAGATGCAATGACCGAAGACGAGCCCGGCAAGCTGGTGCCCGAGGCGCGCTTGCGTAGTGACAAGAACGCACCGCCAAGTCGATCCGATTCCGATGGCATGGATCGCCGAGCCGTCCTTCGCGTCGGTTTGACCACCGCGCTCGCCACCGGATCCGTTGCGCTCGGGCTTGGGCTGCGCGCTCGCGACGGGCACGGCAAAGCCAAGGTGCTGCCGAAGCTGAAGGACCACCGGGTCGGCAAGCAGTCGGGCGCCGTCGAGCTGGCGATCGCCCGCGGCCCCGACGCGGCCGCCAACGTTCGCCGCGCCGTCGAGGCAGTTGGAGGCATGAGCCGCTTCGTCAAGCGCGGCGAGCGCGTCGTCATCAAGCCCAACATCGGATGGAACCGTCTGGCCGAACAAGCCGCCAATACCAATCCTGATGTCGTCGCCGAAGTGGTTCGGTTGGTCGCTGCGGCCGGCGCCGGAAAGATCTGGGTGACCGACGTTTCGGTCAACACCGCCGAGCAATGTTTCGCTCGTTCGGGTATCGAAAAGGCAGCCCAGGCCGCTGGCGCGACCGTCGTGCGTCCCGACAGCACCGCCTTTCGCGAGGTCGACGTGTCCGGCAAGCTGCTGCACACGGGCGACGTCCTGTTTCCCTTCGTCGAGGCCGACCGGATCATCAACGTTCCCGTCGTCAAGCAGCACGGCCTTTCGCGTGCGACCATGGCCATGAAGAACTGGTATGGCGTGCTCGGCGGTCAGCGCGTGAAGCTGCACCAAAACATCCACCTTTCCATCGTCGATCTGGCAGCGATGATCAAGCCCACGCTGACCATCATGGATGCCACGCGCATCTTGCTGGCCAACGGGCCGACGGGCGGCAGTCTGGCCGATGTCAAACGCATGGACACCGTTGCCGTCAGCACCGACGAAGTCGCGCTGGATGCCTTCGGCGCCGGACTCCTCGGGCTTGCGCCGGTCGACCTCGGCTTCATCGTCGAAGGCATGAAGGCCGGACTCGGCACCCTCGACTGGAAGAGCCTCAAGACCGAGGAATTGGGAGGTTAGCGATGTTCCTCTGGTTGCGCCGAGCCTACCAAGCCATCTTCCTCGGGTTCTTCTTCTTCCTGGTCTTCGTCAGCACGTCGCTTTTCATTCGCAGCTACGACGTGCAGTGGTTCCTCGAGCTGGATCCGCTGGTCACGCTCACCACCGCCCTCGCCTCGCATACGCTCCACCATGCACTCGTGTGGTCGCTGCCGCTCATTGTGCTGACGCTGGTATTCGGTCGCTTCTTCTGCGGATGGATCTGCCCCATGGGCGTGCTTCACCACGTGCTTGGCCACCTCGGTCGCAAGCGCAAGGTGCTCGACCGCGTGAAGCAAAACGTTCCGCGGCCGTCGCACAAGATCAAGTACGTGGTGCTCGCGGTGATGTTGGGCCTGGCCGCGGCGGGCAGCGTGCAGATCGGTTTGCTGGATCCGATCGCCTCCACGTGGCGCGGGCTTTCGGTTTCGTTTCTGCCCGCGGCCAGCAATACCGCCTTTGGCCTCTACCAAGGCGAGCGCCATTTTCAGTGGGGCACGCTCGTCGCCGCTGTTTTCTTCGGTGCGCTCGCCCTCAACTTCGTCTATCCGCGCTTCTACTGCCGCGTGCTCTGCCCGCTCGGCCCGTTTCTGGGCATCTTGTCGAAATTCTCGCTCTTCCGCATCGCCAAGGACCCCAAGGTCTGTAACGAATGCGACGTGTGCGGCGCCGACTGCCAGGGTGCGGCCGATCCGCAAGGCACCGTGCGTGCCACCGAATGCATGGTCTGCCTCAACTGCACGAAGAGCTGCAAGCGCGGCGGGCTCGCCTACCGATTCGTGCCGCCGATCAAGCTTTCCAAGACCGAGACGGATCTCTCGCGGCGCAAGTGGCTGGTGGCCGGCGCGGCCGGCGTGGTAGCGGTGCCCATCGCGCGCGCCTCCGACGGCGTGGATCCACGACCGAATCCGGCGCGCATCCGTCCGCCTGGCGCGCTCGACGAACTCGACTTTCTGGCGAAGTGCCTGAAGTGCGATGCCTGCATGAAGGTCTGCCCGACGAGCGGCTTGCAACCGGCGTTGCACGAAGCCGGCATCGAAGGCTTCTGGTCGCCGATCTTGATTCCGCGCATGGGCTACTGCGAGCACAGCTGCACCTTGTGCGGCCAGGTCTGCCCGACAGGCGCCATCAAGCACCTGACGGTCGCCGAGAAAGTCGGCGACATGCCGAACCGGCCGCCGGTGCGCATCGGATCGGCCTGCTTCGACAAGGGACGCTGCCTGCCGTGGGGTTACGGCACCGAATGCATCGTGTGCGAAGAAGTCTGCCCGACCTCGCCCAAGGCCATCTACTTCAAAGTCGAAACCATCGTGGCCCGGGACGGTACGCAGAAGACGCTGAAATTCCCGTACGTGGATCTCGACCATTGCACGGGCTGCGGCACCTGCGAAGCACGCTGCCCGGTCGTCGATCGCGCCGGCGTTCGCGTCAGTGCCGCCAATGAAAGCCGTACGCCCAAGAGCAGCATGTCGCTAACGGGCGGCAGAATCTAGGTCACGGTCGATCAGTCGCGCTGTACCTTCTCGTGCGTGCAGTCGCAGTAGGGCTTGATCGCGGACTGCCTACAGCCACACAAGGTAACCTCGGCCGCCTCGCGCTGCTCGACCCGAATCGGGGCACACAGGCTGGCGCGGTGCGATCCGTCGCAGTAAGGCGGACGCTTAGACAAGCCGCAGGCGCACCAGTAGTAGTTGCCGCGAGCCAGCTTGACGACGTACGGCAGCTTCGTAGGTTTCGCGGACTCGCTCATACTTTGACTCTGGCATGAGCCGACGACCTATGCCGCTCGGGAATGCACTAACAACCGCCGGCACCGCAGGCAGTTTGGAGGGCAGTGACACAAGTCTGCACAGGGCTACTCGCGCCCGCGCTATTGAAGCACTCCGTGGCGCAATTTCCCGTGCATGGGTATTTCGATCCGAGGCAATCGAGAAAGGCTTTGCACTTGGCCTCAAGTGACGTGTTGTTGTCTTTGCAGTCGCTGCAGGCCGTGGCTGTTCCGCAGGCATATCCGTTACCGATGACCTTGCTGATGCAGTTACCTCCACCATCGATAGGTGGTCGCCCAGCGTCGGTCGACGTCGTGCCTCCGGCGCCCGACACGCCACCGCTGGCCGCGCTGCCGCCCGAGCCGCTCACACCACCTGTAGTCTTGCTTCCGCCAGCCGCCGTGACGCCGCCAGATCCGGTCTTGCCGCCCGAACCCACCACTGTCGTTCCGCCCGTCGCCGAAGCAGTCGTTCCGCCCGTGGACACGATACCGCCCGTGCCCGGGGTGCCCCCAGCGTCTGTGCCGCAACAAAACGGGGGGATGGAACCGCCATTATTGCTGACATAGCCCGGCAGTTTCGCATCAGGCGAAGGACCACATGTAACCGTCAAGACCACCATGGCCAGAAAAACAGGCGCGCGCATAGTTCGTATTAGACCCTATTTTTTCGCCAAAGTGGAGGTCGCCTTTCCGCGATTGTGACAGTGGCCACCAGACAGACTCGTGGCTAATCCATTGCCCAAACAATGCCGCAAGAACGTTTACTCTGTAGCTGCGCCAACAAGAGCCGTGTAATGGCGCTCGACACTCTTACACGAGGCCGCAACCATGAACCTCCGCCTGCCACTTCTTGCTCTTCCGTTGGGAATGTTGACCGTCATCAGCTGCGGTGCGCGCACATCCATGGATTCGCTTGCTGGAAAAGGGAGCGAGGACACGGGCGGCCTTAGCGGCGGTGGCGGCACCAGGGGCACGACGGGCGGCTACGGCGCCGGCGGAATCAACTACAACACCGGCGGATCGATGCTGGGCGTGGGCGGCTATGTCGACGGCGGTGGCGGCGGACGATTCGGCGGCGGCGGCAGCATCGTGGTCGGCGGGCGCGGCGGCAGCAACGTCGGCGGAACGACGTTCAACACCGGCGGGGCCATCCCGACGGGTGGTCGCATCGGCGGCGCCGGCGGAAGCATCGTCCGCGACGGAGGCCCAGAGGTCCGCCCTGACTCGAGTGTCGACTTGCGCGACACCGGACGCGACACTATGGCAACCGGCGGCGCGGCCGGTGCCGCGGCGACTGGGGGCGCCATCGGAAGCGGCGGCGCCATCGGCTCCGACGCCGGCGTCTGTCCAGGCCTGGAATATAACGAGGAGCTGATTGACGACCTGAACGACGGCGACCGATTCATTGCGACCGTCAATGGTCGGGTGGGCGCTTGGACGGGCAGCCATGACAACAGCCCTACCGCCGTCATGAACCCGGATCCGAGCGGCAACTTTGCACCCACCTATACGGGCGATCCCTGCCGCAAATACGCCATGTACGTGAGCGGTTCTGGCTGTGTCCTTTGGGGCGCCGAATTTTGGTTCGGCCTCGGCAGCCCCTACGATGCCTCGAAGTACACCGGAATCAGCTTCTGGGCGAAGATAGATGCGGGAACGTCGTCGGTCGTGCGAGTGAACTTCCCCGACAAGGACACCCAGCCCGACGGCAATCTCTGCTCGACGGCGTCGAATGCAGGCGCCAACGCATGCTACGACCACTACGGCTACCGCATCACCCTGAGCTCGACGTGGACCAAGTACACGATCCTGTTCAGCCAGCTCGCCACGCAGAACTGGGGCCGCGGCGGCACCAGCTTCGATCCCGCCAGCCTTTACCAAGTCTTGTTCCAGATCCCCACCGGCGCCACCTTCGGCATCTGGATCGACGATCCCGCGTTTGTCTCTCCCGCGCATTTTAGCTTCTGATGGGACGCCTTCTTGCGCTGCCGCCCGTGGCTAGTAGCTTGCGGACTGCGCTCGCCCTAGAACTTTCGCCAAGCTCGGATCATCCTTCGCTCGATGAGCCTTTACACGAGCGTGCGCACCGAGCTTGGCACCATCGCCATCGGCTACAACGACCGAGGAATCTCGCGGGTGGTCTTTCCCAGCGCCGACTGGAATGATCTTACCCTTGGCGATCTAGCCCGCGTCGGGTTGACGACGGAGTCGACACCGCCGGCAGCGATTGCCGACGTCGCGCGCGGCCTCCAGGCGCACATCCGCGGCGACGTGCAGGACTTTTCTAGCGCTCCCCTCGACACCGAAGGCGCGTCGCCATTTCTTCTGCGCGTGCAGCGCGCGGCCCAAACGATTCCGGCCGGGCAGACGCGCAGCTACGGCGAGCTGGCGGAATTCGTCGGCGCGCCCAAGGCGTCGCGGGCCGCGGGCCGCGCCATGTCCACCAACCCTTGGCCCATCGTCGTGCCTTGCCATCGCGTGCTTGGGCGAAGCGGCTTCGGCGACTACTCGGCGGGGAGCGGGCTGCACACCAAGTTCCGCCTGCTGTGGCGCGAAGGCTACCGCGGCCGCACTTCGAACGTCAGCTTCGACGAGCGCGCGGCCGTCGAGCAGCTGCGCAAGACCGATGCGCGCCTCGGCCGGCTCATCGACCGAGTCGGTCCCTTCACCATGCAAGCCGCAGCCCCCTCGCCGCGCGGCGGAGTGCCCCCCTTCACGTCGCTGGCCAAGGCGATCATTTCGCAGCAGCTTTCCGGCAAAGCTGCCGCAACCATCTACGCGCGCGTAGCCCGACTTTGGGACAAAGACAACAAAGACAACAAAGACAGCGTGGACGATCCCCAAGCCGTGACGGAAGCCCCGAAGGCCGAGCTGCGCGCCGCCGGCCTCTCCGAGAACAAAGCGCTGGCCCTGCGCGATTTGGCCAAGCATGCGCTCGACGGAACCCTGCCCAGCCGCGCTGAAATGGAAGCGCTTTCCGACGAGGAAATCACCCTTCGCCTGGTCCACATCCGCGGCATCGGTCGCTGGAGCGTCCAGATGCTGCTCATGTTCTATCTCGGCCGGCCGAACGTGCTGCCGTTGGCGGATCTGGGCGTGCAGAAGGGCTTCGCCCTCACCTACGGCATGCGCAGCTTGCCCAGCGCCAAGACCATGGAACGCACGGCGCGTGCCTGGGAACCGTTTGCCTCGGTGGCCAGCTGGTACATGTGGCGCGCCGTCGAGGTGAGCCGGTACACGGCCTAGCTCAGCTTCCTTGCACGTAGCTGAACATTTGATTAGGGTACAGTCGTGGTGGACAAAACCATCGACGAGCTCAACCCTGCTCAGCGCACGGCCGTGGAATACGGGACCGGGCCGCTCCTGATTATTGCGGGTGCCGGCTCGGGCAAGACCGCCACCCTCGCCCACCGGGTGGCCGAGCTCATCGCACGCGGCGCGGATCCGCGGCGGATTCTGCTGCTCACCTTCACGCGACGGGCGGCGACCGAGATGACCCGGCGCGCGCAGCACGTGCTCGGCCAGAAGCGGGCAGCCCTCGCCGGCGGCGGTGGCAGCATCACGTGGTCCGGCACCTTTCATTCGGTGGCCAATCGCCTGCTGCGGCTGCACGCCACCGCGATCGGCCTCGATCCCGCGTTCACCGTGCTCGACCGAGAGGATTCGGCCGACCTCTTCGACATTCTTCGCCACCAGCTCGGCCTCGCCGCCACCGAGAAGCGCTTTCCGCGCAAGGCTACCTGCCTGGCCATCTATTCGCGCACCGTCAACGCGCAAGAGCCGCTCGCAGCGTGCCTCGAGCGCAGCCATCCCTGGTGCGTGGAATGGGAAAAGCAACTGGGTGCGCTGTTTGCCGCCTACGTCGACGCCAAACGCGAGCGCCACGTGCTCGACTACGACGACCTGCTGCTTTATTGGTGGATGATGATGTCCGACGAGCGGCTGGCCGCGGAGGTCGGCGCACGCTTCGACCACGTGCTGGTGGACGAGTACCAGGACACCAATACGCTGCAGGCACAGACGCTCCTGCGGCTCAAGCCCAGCGGAACGGGCGTCACCGTGGTAGGCGACGACGCGCAATCGATCTATTCCTTCCGTGCCGCCGACGTTCGCAACATCCTGGAATTTCCCAAGCAGTACACGCCGGCCGCCGCCGTCATCACGCTGGAGCAAAACTACCGGTCGAGCCAGGCCATCCTCGAAGCCAGTAACGCCGTGATTGGGCTGGCGAAGCAGCGCTATACCAAGAACTTGTTTTCCACGCGCGCGGCGGGCGAGAGGCCGAGGCTGGTCACCGTCGAGGACGAAAACGATCAGCCCCGTTACGTGGCCGAGCAGGTGCTCGCCCGGCGGGAGACCGGCGTCGAGCTCAAGCACCAAGCCGTGCTCTTCCGCGCCGCCCACCACAGCGACGCGCTCGAGATCGAGCTCGCCCGGCGGAACATTCCTTTCGTCAAATACGGCGGACTTCGCTTCTTGGAAGCGGCCCACGTCAAAGACGTGCTCGGCATTCTGCGCTGGGCGGAAAATCCGCACGATTCGATCGCCGCGTTCCGCACCCTGCAGTTGCTGACCGGCATCGGACCAGCGGGTGCAAGTCATGCGTGGCAGTGGGTAGAACAGCACGGCGCCGATCTCGCGTCGCTGGCTATGTTCCAGGCGCCGGGCGCCAGTGCGGCGGAATGGCCGGCCTTCGCCGACCTGATGATTGGTCTTGGTAAAGAGACGCAAACCTGGCCGGGGCAGATTGGCCGCATCCGACGCTGGTACGAGCCACGCCTGGAATCTCTGCACGGCAACGCCTCGGTTCGCGTGGGCGACCTGGAGCAGCTAGAGCAGATTGCGGGCAGCTTTGCCAATCGCGAGAGTTTCCTCTCCGAGCTGACGCTCGATCCGCCGACCACGACGGGAGACGAGGCCGGCCCGCCGCTGCTCGACGAGGATTACCTGATCCTCTCGACGATCCATTCGGCCAAAGGTCAGGAATGGGACGCGGTGTACGTGCTCAATGTCGTCGACGGCTGCATTCCATCGGATATGGCCACCGGCACCGCGGAAGAAATCGAGGAAGAGCGGCGCCTGCTCTACGTCGCCATGACACGCGCCAAGCACAGCCTGCATCTCATCCGGCCTTTTCGTTTCTTCACGCGGCAGCAGCACCGCCACGGCGACCGCTACGTGACGGCGCCCCACAGCCGCTTTCTGCCCGAAGCGATCCGCGACCGCTTCGAGCAACGCCACGACCGCCCTGCCGGTCCGGCCGCCGACGACAGCCCGGCGGCAAACGTGCGGGTCTCCCTTGATGTGGCCGCCAAGTTGCGTGCCCTGTGGAACGGGTAAAGTGGCGCGCATGAACAAGCTTTTGCGCCTCGCTCTGGTTGGCGTCGCGGGCCTCCTGCCGCGACCGTCGCTCGCTGACGACGACTCGGTCAGCGTGCTCTTCGTGGGAGACGTCATGCTCGACGGCGGCCCGGGCCATATCGTCACCAATGGTGGCGATCCGTTCGCCGACGTGGCCACCGTTCTGGGCGGTGCGGATCTGACCGTCGCCAACCTCGAATGCGCCATCGTCAAGACCGGCCACGCGGTGGACAAGCCCTACACCTTTCGCGGTCCCCAGCGCGCGCTGCCTTTGCTCAAGAAATACTTCTCGGCCGTGTCGCTGGCCAACAACCACTCCGGCGACTGGGGCAAGAAGGGCTTTTCTTCCGAGCTCGAGCTCTTGAACGAATCCGAGCTGCCCTACTTCGGCGGGGGCGCCAACGAGCACACCGCCCACCAGCCGGTCATTCTCACCGCCAAGGGCAAGCGCATCGCCTTTCTGGGCTACAACGATTTTCCGCCGCGCGCCTTCGCCGCAGGGCGGTCGTCGCCAGGTACCGCATGGCTCGTAGAAAAGGACGTCGTTCGCGACATCAAGGAAGCGCGCGCGCAGGCCGATATCGTGCTCTTGTTCTTGCACTGGGGAGAAGAGCTCGAGCCCAAAGAAACCCCGGAGCAGCAAGGGTTGGCGCATCGGTTGATCGACGCGGGTGCTGACGCCATCGTCGGGGCGCATCCGCACGTCACCCAAAGCATCGAGTGGTACAAAGACCACCCTATCGTCTACAGCTTGGGCAATTTTGTCTTCGACTACTTCCCCTACGATCCGCCGACCTGGTTCGGCTGGATGGTTCGGCTGACGTTTTCAGGAGCGGGGCGACCTGTTCTCGACCAAACAGACGTCAAGCTGGATGCGGCCGGATTGCCGCACCCTCTGCCGCAAGAACCGGCAGCCACCAAAGCGCTGACGCCCTAGCTGGTCGCAGCTACTGGAAGTTCTGCGCGGCCCAGATAGCCCCGCTGGGCATCGTATAGAAGCCGCAGGCAACGCCGCTCTTGTACTTCGTTCCGGTCATGTTGATGTAGTGACCGTGATCCGAATAGCACTGCCCGGTGCAAGTCGACGTGGGCGGCGGCCCTTCGTTGAACATCATCTGCAAGCAACCGTCGATCACGCTTTCCCCATTTCCACTCCAGCCCGGACACTCGTCCTGGGCGTTGCCGGCCGAGCAAATGCGCGCCGTGAATCCGGCGTGCGCAACGTTCTGTTCAGAGTCGTACTTCGAGTCCTGGTCGGCACACGCCTCACCTGTGCTCCAACGCGCCAGCGGTGGCAGGCACACGCAAGCGCGGAATTGGTTCACGCGCGCCACGCAGTCCGCGTAGACGTCGCCTGTGTTCGGCGACTTTGGCTTGCAGGCATAGTCGGGTACGCACGTTCCGCTACTGGACGGTGATCCGCCACTGCCGCTACCGCCGACATTGCCGCCCGTGCCGACATTGCCGCCACTGCTACCGCCGACACTGCCGCCCGTGCTCGACCTTGCGCCCCCCACGTTCGCGGTTCCGCCGCTCGCCGATCCCGACGTTCCGCCATCGGCACCTCCGGCACCACCAATAGCCACACTCGAGGTTCCGCCGTCGCCCGTATTCGACAGTTCGCTTCCTCCGTTGCCGCTTGCGCCGCCGACGCCGTTGCCCTGGTTGCTGCTACAGGCCTCCATCGCGACTGCCGCAGCCAGCGCGGCTATCGCGGCCACCGACCATCGTCTTGCGAATTGCATGACTTCCTCCAGTATGACTCTTTCACGCGTCTCGGAGTAGGAGCACTCCTCCTCTGCAAATCGGTCATCTCTAAGCCGGGCTTAGCGCACCACCGTGGCCAGCCTCAGCAGCTCGGGGCCGAACGCCACGCCTTCCTCGCGGCTGGCGTCGAGGTTGACGAGGATGGTGTTCTTGCCGTCCAAATCGAAGACGCCGAGGGAGAGACCGTGCTTGAGGTGGTCTTGCTGGCTTGCGATGGTGAGTGCCTTGCGACTGCGTGCCACGCTGGTGATATCACTCAGATTGGCATCCAGCCCCTCGCACACGTAGATCGTATTGATGTGCGCGTCGCGCACTGCCTTGTCGAGAGCGTCACGCCCGACGAAGGAAAGCTTCGTCAGCTTGACCGGAAGCCCGGCAAGCGTGGCCGACTCGAGCGGGCCGAATGCCTTGAGGATCGATTCCGCCATTTGCTCGGATGCCTTGTCGCCCTTCCTGGACAAGATTCCGATGTCCACCGTCCCGCCCGCGCGCTCCTTGAGATTGCCGTCGTACGCGATGATGCGCGCCAAGAAGACGGCCTGCTTGGCGGCAGGCAACTCCGCGCCGATACCGAGACTCTCTAGACACAAGACGAGCGCGACTGCCGCGTAAAGAGCACGGAACCGATGAGCCTCGACGATCGCGCCATAACAAGCGGCCCACCCCGAGAGCAAAACTTCGAGGCACACGCGGACTTCGCGAATGCATAGCGCACGCGGCCAACTGCGGAACGTCAATCTCTCATTAGATCGGAGGCTGGCGGTGGAAGCTTGAGGAAGGTCGAAACACATCGGTCACCGTTACGGTGTAGCAGGCCGAGATTGCCGGCTACCCCAGGTTCGGCTTTCCATAGCTTGCGTCCGGTCGTGAGAAGGCAAAGCCCTGCAGCAGATCCACGCCCGCCTTGACGACGGCATCTCGCTGCGCGATGGATTCAATGCCCGCCGCGATCACCCGGGTGTTCATCGTTCCTAGCAACGCCGTCATCTCAGCGACGATTTGTTCCTGAGCTGGCCGTCGCTCGATACCGCGCACCAGCGAGAGGTCGTACTTCACGAATTCGGGCCGCAGGCGCGCAAAGGACGAAAGCCCGGGATAGCCGGGGCCGAGATTGTCCATGGCCAGGCGAAAGCCCAGTTTCCGCAGGGCCTCGGCTCGTGATTCGAGCTGGGCGACATCGTCGAGCAGGGCATGCTCCGAAATCTCGAGGACGATGCGCTTTCCGAATTGCGACAGCGGCGCCGATACCGAATAGAGCTCGCCGTCGAGTAGCTCGAGCGCGTGCAGATTCACGAAAACGTACTCTGCCGGAGCCAGAGACATCGAACGGGCCACCCGCTCGCGCACGAGCCGACCAATCTGTTCGATGCGTCCCAGCCGTTCGGCTACCGCCAACACCGACGAGGGATCGGGCAAGCTGGGATCCGAGCTGCGCAGGAGAGCTTCGTGACCGATGACTCGACGGCTCGACCACGAGACGATGGGCTGAAACGCCACCGTCAGACCGTCGAAGGCACGTTCGAAAAATTGCTCGAGTGCTACTCGATCGCCGAGCTGCCACCACTCGCCGCCTAGCTCGTCAAGGGCCCGCCTCCGCAGCTTCGCCAAGCCGTGCAGCTTGCTCGCGTACGATAACGTGGTGACGAGCGCCTGGCGCGCGACCGGCTTTTCCAGAAAACAAAGAGCTCCTTGCTGAACTGCCACCGTCGACAAACCCACGTGCATCGCATCGCAGACAACCACCAAGGGAACGTCCAGATCCCGTCGCCGCGCCAGTCGCAAAAGCGCGATGGCATCGAGTCCAGCAAAGGCTGCATCGACGACAACGGCGGCGTAGTCGTTGCTGCGGATCTGATGTCGCGCTGACGCAGCATCGACCGCCGTATCGACCACGTAGCCGGCTTCGGTCAGCGCCGCCGCATGCTCCGCCAGATGTGCGCCTTCCTCCGCAATCAGAATACGCGCCAGCCCCGGCGCTGCCGCCGACGCATCCCCAGCCACACCTGCCTCTGTGGCAGCCTCCCCGACGCTGGCTGGAATTCTCGTAGAGCGCATGCTCAGCTTCTCTTTTATCATGGACCATGGACTGGCGCCGCTTGCGCCTTGCCCCCACCCGGATGAAAGACACCACCGCCACCACCACCGCAGCTGCCAACGCGTCGTCGGCAGCAGACCTGTCCATCGAGGACGAGTACAAGCACTTCATCCAGCTGGCGTCCGAGGGCCTCTGGCGCTTCGATCTCCGCGCCGAGGTCGCGACCGATCACGCCGTGCACGAGCAAGCCGAAGCGATCCTGCACCACGCGTGCGTCGGACTGTGCAACGACACCTTCGCACGGCAATTCAGCTACGACAGCCCGGCGGCCATGAAGGGCACGCCGCTTTCCGAGCTGCTTTCCAGCACGCGCGAAGAGCAGCTGGGCTTCATCGTCGCCTTCATCATGTCGGGCTATCGCCTCGACAATCTGCTGCTCGCCGAGCGCCGGCGCGACGGTAGCATCTTTCGCTCGCTCAACAATTTGTCGGGTGACGTCGAAAATGGCCGACTGATCCGCATCTGGGGCGTCAAGCGCGACGTCACCGATCTGGTGAGTGCTCACGAGGCACTCCAAGAAGCGAAAGATCACGCCGAGCATCTCATCGAGCTGGCTAGCATCATGGTGGTCGGTCTCGACTGCGAAGGCCGCGTCCGCGCTTTCAACCGAACGGCGGAGAACGTGACCGGTTACTTGCGGGCCGATATCGAGCAGCGCAATTGGTTCGACGTCATGGCTCCGCCGCGCCTGTTTCCGCAAGTCCACGACGAGTTCGAGCGGCTTCTGGCCGGCGGAGAGCCAAGCACCTTCGAATTGCCCATGCTCACCGCCACGGGGGATGAGCGCTACATTGTTTGGCAAAACAATCCCATCGTCGAAAGCGGCCGCGTGGCGGGAACCATTTCGTTCGGCATGGACATCACGGACAGGCGTCGCACCGAAGAAGCGCTACGCGTTCTCAACGAAGAGCTCGAACGGCGGGTGGAAGAGCGCACCGCCGAGCTCGCCGCCGCCAACCGCGAGCTGGAGAGCTTCGCCTATTCGGTCTCGCATGATTTGCGGGCACCCTTGCGCGCCATCGACGGCTTCACGCAAGCGCTCGTCGAAGACTACGGCGACAAGCTGGAAGCGGCCGCCATCGACTACTGCAGTCGGGTACGCAAGGCCGCCAGCCGCATGGGCCGGCTCATCGATGATTTGCTGGTCCTCTCGCGCATCACGCGCGCCGAAATGCGCTTCGAGGACGTCGACCTCTCCGCGCTAGCCGCCGACACACTCGCGCTGCTGCGCGAGCGCGATCCGCACCGCGAGGTTCGCACGCACGTGCAGAGCGGCCTGCGCGCGCGCGGCGACGCCGGCCTTCTGCGCATCTTGCTCGAGAACCTTCTCGACAACGCCTGGAAGTACACCAACAAAACCGACCACGCCGACATCGAGGTGGGCGCGCGTTGGGAGAACAACCGCCAAGTCTATTTCGTGCGCGACAACGGCGCGGGCTTCGACATGGCTGGAGCAGGCAAGCTATTCGCGCCCTTTCAGAGACTGCACTCGACACAAGATTATGCTGGCACGGGCATCGGCCTGGCCACGGTTCAACGTATCGTGGCTCGGCATGGCGGGCGCGTTTCGGCGACGGCAAAGGTCGACCAAGGCGCGACTTTCGAGTTCGTTTTGCCGTCACACCGTTGACCTTCCGTCATCGCTTTGACGTTTCGTCACCGTCGGAAAGGCGACACCACGCTGCTCTGTCAGAAAGATGATCTTTGTTCGCGGATCATCTCAAGAAGGGATCCTGGCCGCCGATGCATGTATCCGACAAATGGCGGCTTCAGACCTTCCTCAAAGCAAGGGCGCGACGATGTGCCTGTCTTCCAAAGGAGGCGAGCCGAGCCGCGGACCTGACGTGCTCGTCGGTCAGACTCTTGGCTCCTTCCGAGTGCTCTCGCTGCTCGGCGAAGGTGGCATGGGGCGGGTTTACCTCGCCGAGCACGTGCTCATCGGCCGTCGTGCCGCGATCAAAGTCTTGGCGGCCGAGATCGCACAAAACGAAGAGCTGGTCTCGCGCTTCTTCACCGAAGCACGCGCCGTAAACGACATTCGCCATCCCAACATCGTCGAGGTCACGGATTTCGGCACCGTCGGCAAAGTTCCCTACATCGTGATGGAGCTTCTCGACGGCGAAACGCTCGAGCAGCGTCTGGCTCGGGTGCAAAAGCTCGACGCCACGGCGGCGGCGCGCGTGGTCGCCCAAGTCGCGGCGGCGGTCGGCGCAGGTCACGACCATGGCATGGTTCACCGCGACCTCAAGCCTGCCAATATTTTCCTGCGCAACCATCCCGACTATCCGGACTTCGTCAAGGTTCTCGACTTCGGTATCGCCAAGCTCGTGAGCCACGATCGGAACGTGCAACACCACACCGAGATGGGCGCGCTCATCGGAACCCCGGCGTACATGTCTCCCGAACAATGCCTCGGCGATACGCATCTCGATCATCGCAGCGATATCTACTCGCTCGGCGTCGTGCTCTTCCAGGTGCTGACGGGCCGCCTGCCCTTCACTGCCGAAACCGCCGGTCGGCTCATCATGAGCCACGTGCAGGAGATGCCGCCGTCGCCCCAGGTCATCAATCCCTCGCTTTCCGCTGCGACCAGCGCCGTGATCCTTCGCGCTATGGCCAAGAAGCCGGAGCAACGGTTTGCTTCGATGCGCGAGCTTCGCGACGCCGTCTTGCTTGCCACCGGAATGCACGCCGGAGCGTCGACGGTGGCGAACGAGGCGCTCGCGCACGTGCTGACGCCTCCTCCGGTTTCGCTCGCACCTGCTTCGTCGACCTTGCTGGCCTCGGCGCCCACGAACTACAGCCCGACACCGACGCCGGTCGTGGTGACTCCCGCGCCGAAGCCCATGGCAGTACGCCCGCAGCCTCTGCCGCCCGCCGAGCCTCCTTCCGCATCTCGAGCCAACGTCTTCACGTTGGCGCCTGCTCCACTTCCTTTCGACAAGAGCGCCATGATCGACGGCTTGGTGGAAGCGGTAAAGACACGGACCGCGCCCGACGCCGATCTCGATCTGCCCCAAGCGCCGCGCTCCATCTTGCGCTGCCTCGATCTGCTCGGCGCACCCGACTTCTCCTTTGGTGGCATGGCCTCGCTGGTGAACAACGATGCCCGTCTCGCCGGCCAGCTCGTGCAGGTAGCGAACACGAGCGGCGTCACGCGCACCCTGTCCCGCTCGACGGAGCAAGCCATTTCTCGCCTGGGCGCCGAAGGCGTACGCACAGGCCTTTTCGAAATCGCGCTGCGCCCGCTTCTGGAATCGCCAAACGCGCGCTTGCAGGCGGCCTGCAAACAGCCGTGGCAACACGCGCTGGCGGTCGCGCTGATAGCGCAACGACTTGTGCATGCCCGGGGCGCCGACGAGCACAGCGTGCTTGCCGCCTATCGCGCCGGCCTCTTCCACGACGTAGGCAAGCCCATTGCGGCCACGCTGCTCTTCGACATCGAGCGCGTGATGACCAACGCCAAGGGACGCAAGATCATCAGCGAGGACATGCTGGTCACCTGCCTCGACCGGTGCCACGCCCGAGCCGGCTCGCGCTTGGCCCGCTCCTGGGGACTGTCGCCGGAAGCTGCCGCCGCCATCGAGCAAGCCGTCGAGCCAGCACCCACGTCCAGCCTGGCGAAGATCTTGCGTCTCGCGAATGCGCTTTCTTTCAAAGTCGGGTTCCACACCCGCCGCGACGAGCTCGACAGGTCGCGCCTTCTCATCGACGAAGCCCGCCGCGCGGTCGGCTTCGACGAGGAAATCTGTCACCGCGCTACAGAGGGGATCAAAGATGCGGTCGCGCGCAAACTCTAGCGAGCTCTTCATTCACCAAGAGCCGAACCTGCTCATGCGCTTCTTCTTGTGGCTCCTAGGTGGGCTCGGTGGCGAAATCGTAGTCCCGAGCCCGGTTCGGGTCTTCTACAAATTCAGTTCTGGTGGCTGGCGCAGCGGCCGCACGTCCCAACTGCACAAGGTGAATCGATGCAGATGACTGCCTTCAGGCCCCAAAATTCCATGGTGTCCAAGCCCATCGTCAACGAAGAAGGAATCATTTGTGCTTCCGACTCGCCCATCGTCGACGTCATCCGCGCTTGCTCACGCATTGCCAGTAGCGATGCGACGGTGCTTCTGACCGGTGAAACCGGAACCGGAAAAGAAGTCTTCGCACGCATGGTACACACGCGCAGCGTGCGTTCGAAGCGTCCCTTCGTGCCGGTCAACTGTGCCGCAATTCCCGATGCCCTGCTCGAAAGCGAGCTCTTCGGCTACGTGCGCGGCGCCTTCACAGGTGCCGTTGTTTCGCGTCGCGGTCGCGTCGCTATGGCCGAAGGCGGAACGCTGTTCCTCGACGAGGTCGGCGACCTTCCCCTTCCCTTGCAGGTAAAGCTGCTGCGACTCCTGCAAAACCACACCTACGAACCGGTGGGCAGCTCGGAGTCGGTCAGCGGAAATTTCCGTTTGGTCGCCGCGACCAACCGCGACCTCAGCGAAGACGTGCGCGCCGGGCGATTCCGCCGCGACCTCTACTATCGCTTGCATGTCTGCCCGGTGGTCTTGCCGCCGCTGCGCGACCGCACAAGTGATATTGCTCCTCTCTTCTTCCATTTTTGGAACAAGCATGGCGAGTCGCGACCGGTGGCGCCTGCGGTGCTTCGCCAGCTGGAAACTTACGGATGGCCGGGAAATGTGCGCGAGCTCGAGAACCTCGCGGAGCGCCTCTCGGTATGTGCCGAGAGCACGACCATTGGGCTTTCAGATTTGCCACCCCCCTTCCGCGACGGCGGCACCGACAACCTCGCGCCGCGCCTGCCCTGTGTCGAGGTCGAAAGTGCTGGCGCCCTCATCGACATCGCCGAAGAGCAAACCCGCTCCGAAACGGGCGAGATCGCCATTGGCCCTTTGCCGGATGACGATTCCGACGCCATCCCCGGCATTCCACTGCCGAGCGCTGACGAGATTACCTCGCCCGTGGTGGTATCTCCTGCGGCGCCCACGTTGCCCGAGTTGCGATTGCCCGTCGATCTGCCGCGTCTCCTGCGCGAGACCGAGGAAGCCTACATTCGCATGGCCCTCAACCAAACGAGCGGCAACAAGAAGGAAGCGGCACGACTGCTCGGCATGGGCCGAACCACGCTCGTCGAGAAACTGCGTCGCAAGGCCGCCATCGCGGTCGAAAAATCCGCCGAAGAAGCCTAGAAGAATCCTAGCCCGTCGAACGGGTTGGGTTTTCGGGAATCCACGCAGCTTTCTAGGCCCGCGCACGCCTCTGCGGGGACCGTGAGCCCGTTCCATTCTCTTCCGTCTCTGCGTTCTCTAGGTCCTCTGTGCTCACAGGTCCGATCCGACTTTCACTCTCGCTTGCGCCATGAGGGTGACACGCCAACAGAGCGACACAGTCAGCGCGACAAGTGCCTGACGCCGAAGACGTCGGCTGCGGCAGCGCGACCGATCTTGCCTAGGCCCTAGTCCGCCTGTTGGCTGGGGATTTTCTGCCCGGCAAAGTTGAACCAGGATCGCGCGCACCATCGGCACGACAGGTGCATACGCGACAGATACATGTTCCAGCTCGCTCCACTGCTCCTCGTGCTCGCCGCCCCGGCTGACAATGCGGAGCCCGAGTTCGTCGCTACCGTGGCTGCGGTCGAGCGCATGCCGATGGCGGTGCCGATTACGCGAGCGTCGGTGTCGGTGAACTCGCTCGCGATGCAAATCGATGTGACCAGCATCGATGCGCGTGCCATCTACCAACGGTTTGCAACCAGCAGCCCACGCCTTTGCCCCTTCCTGTCGCGCGCCGGGAACACCGTCATGCTTCAATGCCGAACACCTCGCATCGAGGCCCGCCTCGATGCCGGCGACGGCAAGCCATACCTGGAAATCCGCGAGTTGCGCGGCTTGCCCATGACTGAAGAAGGCGACCAGATTTGGTTCTTCTATCATCCCATCGCGCTCAAGTTCGGCAGCGCCTGCCCCGGCGACACGCCTCCGGCGCGCGGTGAGTGCCACTTCAAGGCGGGCCGATTCACCGAGGCAGCGCTCGAGTTCCGCGCGGCGCTGCAAGGCGAATACCGTCGACTCGCCTCTCTCCGCTTGGGCGACATTTCACTTCGCACCGGCGATCCGGCGACGGCGGCTGGTTGGTATCGCATGGCGGGGCGCTTCGGCAGCTATGGGCGAATGGCCGTCGCGCGGCTATGCGAGCTCGGTGGATCCTGCTTGGGTGAGCTGCGCAAGCGCACGTTCGACGCCACCATGTTGCCTGAGCCGCTCCACGGCGAGATGCTGATGCGGTCCGCGCGCGCCGCTGCGTACATCGGTGCCGTGAAGGACTCCATGGTCAGCTTGCTCGAGGCCATGCGCTCGAACTCGCGTATTTGCGACGGCGACACACGCGTGCTCTGCCGTCGCCTCGTGCTTTTCGCGCTGAAATTTCCCGACGTCGATGGCGGCTACGAAAGCCTGGAAGCCTATCTGAATCTGCCGTCGCGCACCGAAGGCGTGCTGGCCATCGAGCTGGTGCGCGCCGCCGCGGAGAAGGCGCTGGACATCGGCGCGCCCCTCTTTGGCGGCAATCTTCTCGCCGCCAGCGTTCCGTGGGTCGAAGGCATGGACGTCGACGCCCTTGGCGAGCACATCTTGCGCTCGGCGGAGATGTACCTTTTGGCCGGCGAGCCCGGCCGCGCGCGAACCCTTTACGAATACGCGGAAGCACGCATCGGCCACAAGCACCTGGTCGGCCCGCACTGGGCGACCGTCATCGCCGCCGTCGACGGCGTGGAGGGCCACGGCAAGGCTCTCGGCAACGAGCCAGTCGACGCCAGCGATTTGGCTGCGGCCTACACCGCCGTTTCGCGTTCGCTTCGCTTCCGTAGGTCGCAATCGTCCGACAACGACTCGGAGTCCCCATGACAACAACGATCTCGTTTCCGATACCTTCGCGCCTGGACCTCCCTGCCCCCGTGGGAGGAACCCAGGTCATGCAAGATGTAATGTCCGCCGTCGAGGACGTGGCACGCGCCAACACGACGGTGCTACTGCTGGGGGAAAGCGGAACTGGGAAAGAGGTCTTCGCCCGCTACATTCACGGGCTTTCCCCGCGCAGCACGGGACCATGGATTGCCGTCAACTGCGCGGCATTGCCGAGCGAGCTGCTGGAGAGCGAGCTTTTCGGCCACGAGCGCGGCTCGTTCACCGGCGCTGCCGATCGGCGCATCGGCCGCATCGAGCAAGCCGATCACGGCACCCTGCTCCTCGACGAGATCTCCGAAATGCCGCTCGGCCTGCAGGTCAAGCTTCTGCGCGTCCTGCAGGAACGCGAAGTCGATCGCGTCGGCGGCGCGCGCTCGGTTCCCGTCGACGTTCGCATCATCGCCACATCGAACCGAGACCTGGCGGCCATGGTCGCGCGCGGCGAGTTTCGCGCCGACCTTTACTATCGACTGTCGGTTTTCCCCATCTCGCTGCCACCGCTGCGCGAACGGCGCGAGGACATTCCGGTTCTCGCCGCCAAGCTTACCGAGGAAATCGCATCTCGCCTGGGGCGCCCCGCGCCGCTGCTTTCGTCGGAAGCGCTGGCGGCATTGGTCGCCTACGAGTACCCGGGCAATGTGCGCGAGCTCGCGAACATTCTCGAACGCGCCCTGGTCCGCTGCCACGGCCCCTCGGTTCCCATGCAGCACATCGCAGCCGCACTCGCCGCGGTGGGCATCTCGTCCATTCGGCGGTCGCCATCGGAAGGCAAGAGCAGCACACCCACGCAGGTGTTGACGGTCCAGCCAGCCTTGCCCAACGCAGGTCTACTCGATGATCTGCCGTTGGCCCTGGCCGACCTCGAACGCATCGCCATTCTCGAAGCGCTCCGCCGTGTCGGAGGCAACCGCACCCACGCCGCCCGCCTCCTCGGAATCAGCCTTCGCACGCTTCGCAACAAGCTGCGCGTCCTTCGCCATGCCGGCGCAACCGTGCCCGGCGATGGCGTGGCACGACCGTCGCATGAGGAGTCAGCAGCATGAAAGTGTTCGACACGACTCTGGCGCGGCTCGAGCGAGCGCTCGACGTTCGGTTGGTCAGGCAGAACGTCCTTTCCACCAACGTGGCCAATGTCGATACGCCCGGTTTCAAGCCCAAAGACGTCGACTTCACCGCCAGCATGGTTGCCATCGAAGGGGCGGCACGGGATGGGGGCGGCGTTTCGCAGCCCTCCTCGCCGACCGCCTTTAGCAGCCCAGCCGAGTCGAGCAGCCTGGCGGAGCGCGAGCTACCCATCGTCGACGTACCAGCAGGCGGCGCATCGTTCGACGGCAACACCGTCGACCTCGATCGCACCATGGTGGCCATGGCGGAGAACGCGCTCCAGTACAGCGCTGCCGCGCGCGCCGCCGGGAAAAAACTGGCGCTCTTGCGCTACGTGGCTTCGGACGGAAACGGCTAACCAGGAAGGAACGAGCAATGGACTTCTTGACAGCGTTGCATGTGAGCGGTTCGGGTCTTTCGGCGGAGCGTACGCGCGTGAACCTCGCCTCGTCCAATTTGGCCAACGCGGAAACCACGCGGGGCGCGAACGGCAAGCCCTACCAGCGCTTGGATCCGGTGTTTCAAGCGATTCATATGGCCGCGCAGGACGAAGCGCCCACCGTCGGAGATGCACCGATGGGCGTTCAGGTCTCGCAGATCGTCGCCGATCAGTCGCCGGGCAAGATGGTGTACAGCCCGGGCCATCCCGACGCGGATGCCAACGGCTTCGTCACCTTCCCCAACGTCAACCCCATCAGCGAAATCGTAAATCTGCTGTCGGCATCGCGCGCCTTTGAAGCCAACGCCACGGCCGTCGAAACGCTGAAACAGATGGCGGCCCGCGGGCTCGACATCTCGAAGTAGCCATGAATCTTCGCATCGACAACACGCAAGCGCTGTCCGAGGCCGGACGCGCCGACCGCATGGACCGCACGATCCAAGGCGGCGAAGGCGGTGCCCCAGCACAAGCGTCGGAATTCACCAGCGCGCTCGGCAAGGCGATTGGTGAAATCGACAAGATGCAAGTCGCGGCGGACACGCAGGCCGATTCGGTCGCCCGCGGCGCCGGCAACATTCACGAGATGGCGCTGGCACTCGAAAAGGCCGACGTGGCCATGCGTCTCGCGATGCGAGTACGCAACAAGTTGGTCGATACGTACAACGAAATCATGCGTATGGGGATCTAATCGATGGAGCCTGTCCTCAAGTCCGTTCGTGAAGTCGCCAAGCGCTACGCCGAGCTGAACGCAGCGACACGCATGCTGCTGGCGGGGGTGCTCTCCCTGGCGACCGTAGTGGCCGTGGTCGCCATCGTCTTCGGCACGGGATCCACGTATCAGTACGCGTTCACGAATCTTGGTCCCGAGGACAGCACCGATGCCGCTGCCGCGCTCAAGGCCGCCGGTATCAACTTTCGCACCGAAGCCGGCGGCAGTGCCATTTCGGTGCCAGCATCGCAGGTCCACGAGGCGCGCCTCATGCTGGCCGCGCAAGGGCTTCCGCGGGGCGGCGGCGTAGGCTTCGAGCTCTTTGACCGCGGCGATTTCGGCGCTTCGGAATTCACCCAACGGGTGAATTTGCGCCGCGCCACCGAGGGCGAGCTGGCGCGCACGATCTCTCGCCTGCAGTCGGTGCGCTCGGCGCGCGTGCACGTGACGTTGCCTGAGAAAGGACTCTACCGCGACGACGATCGTCACGCCTCGGCCGCGGTGGTGCTCAACCTGCAGCCTGGACGAAACATGCAGGAGCGCGAGCTCGCCGGTGTTCGTCATCTCGTCGCTTCCGCCGTGGCGGGCCTGTCACCCGATGCGGTGACCGTGGTCGATCAGCGTGGCACCGTTCTGTCGGGCGACTTGTCGGCGACGGCCAAGCAAGCCAAAGAGCAGCGAGACATCGAGTCGAGCCTCGAGCAGCGAATTACCGACCTCCTCGAGCCCGCGGTGGGTCGCGGCGCCGTGGTCGCCAAAGTGACCGCCAGCCTCGATACGACCGAAGTCGAGACCACCCAGGATTCGTACGATCCGGACACCGCGACGGTGCGCAGCGAGCACAAGACCACCGAGACGGTCAACGCCGACGGAACCGCCGGGTCGGGCGTCGCGGGTGCTGCCGCCAATCAGCCGGTGGCCGCGATCCCGGGCGGCGGCTCGGGGTCCTCGCGAACGCAGACCGCGCGTGACGATGAAGTCCGCAACTACGAGATCGCGAAGAAGATCACCCATACGGTCACGCGCACGCCGCGCATCCTTCGCCTTTCGACGGCGGTCCTGGTCGACGGTCTGGGCGGTAAGCCACGTCCCGATGCCGAGGTACGTCGGCTTTCGGATCTCGCCAAACACGCCATCGGATTCGATGAGAAGCGCGGCGACGTACTGGAAGTTTCGAGCGCGCCGTTCGCCAAGCTCGACGAAAGCACGGTCACGATCCCAATCTGGGACCGACAAGACTTGTGGCGCCTTGGCCGCATCGTCGTCTGGGGTGTCCTGGCGACGCTCGGCATGTTGCTCGTGTTCCGCATTTACCGGCGCGCCACCTCCGCCATCGCACTCATCACGCCGGGTGCCCGCGTCGGTGACGTCCAGATGCTGCTCGGCCGCGAGGGGAAAGTACCCGGGCTCGGCCAAGCCGACACCCTGGTCCTGCGTGACCAAGCCCGCGAGCTTTCCAAGACCGACCCGCAGCGCGCCGCTCATCTACTTCGCGCCTGGGTCGAATCCGACGGGGCGCAACATGCACCCGCCAACGAAGGCGCAGCAAGGAGATAGCGAATGCCAGGGAACGCTCTAGCCGAAATGACAGCAGGGGCAGGTGCCCAGAAGGCCGCTGCGGTTCTACTGGGGGTAGGCCCCGAGATCGCCGCGCAGATCTTCAAGACTCTCGACGAACGCATCGTCGAACGCATCGCCGCCGGCGCCCGCGACCTGCGGCGCGATCCGGCCATCGTTCCCGCCGCACTCGACGCGTTCGTCAATGCCATGACCAGCCTCAACGCCGACGCGTACGGCGCCGACGGCTATTTGCGCGAGGCAACGGCGCGCGCGATGGGCCTCGACGTGGCCAAGCGAATTTTCGACGTCCAACTCGAAGCGGAGAAACCCGTGAGCGAAAACTTCACCGCCCTTTCCGAGGCCGATCCCGAGTCACTGGCCATGCTGCTGTCGCGCGAGCTGCCACAAACGGCGGCGGTCGTGCTCAGCATCCTCGACCGAACCCGTGCGCTGGCCGTCCTGAAACACATTCCCGTCGAGCAGCGTCCGCAGATCGTGCGCCGACTGGCGACCCTGGAATCGGTGGCCCCCGAGGTCCTACGTGAAGTCGGCCAAGGGCTGACCGAGGAGCTCACCGCGTCCGTTCCCGCCAACACGCGCCGAGTGGATGGTCACTCCGTCGCGGTCGAGCTTTTGCGCGCGGTGCCCGCCGCCCAGCAGTCCGAGGTCGTCGGCGAAATCGAAAAGGACGACCCCGAGCTGGCCGCAACGTTGCGCGGAAAGCTCTTCACGTTTGGCGATCTCATGAACCTCACGGATCGCGACATGCAGACCCTCATCCGAGAGATCGACATGAGTCAGCTGTCCACCGCGCTCAAAGGCGCGCCCGACGCCATCAAAGCCCGCTTCACCAAGAACATGTCCTCACGCGCCGGCCAGATGCTGGAAGACGAGATCGAGGCCATGGGACCGGTCAAGCTGGCGGCGGTGGAAAGCGCGCAGGCCGAGCTGGTCAAGTCCGCGTTCAGCCTGGCCGAACAGGGCCGCATCACGATCGTGAACCCCACCGACAAGATGGTGTAACCGATGTCCACCGCACAAGCTCTTCGGCGTCCCAATTTTCTCGGTCGCGCAGGCGAGCGAAACCAGGTCGCGAATGCGGCTTTCAAGCAAGGCGAAGGCAAATTTAGGCCACCCGTCATTGGCAGCACGATGCCCGATCCGGACGACGACGATGGCCAAGCGGCAGCCGCCGCCATCACGGAGGCGCAAAAACTCGCGGCGCAGTTCACCGAGCGGACGGCATCGACCATCGAGCTCTTGCGTTCGACGGCCGAGCGACTGGCCGCCGAGGCGCGAACCGATGCGCTCGAAATCGGCTTCCTGGTCGCGCGACGAATCCTGGAAATGGAATTGTCCGCGAGCGCCGAGCCTCTCGTGAACTTGGTTCGCTCGGCAGTTCGGCGCCTGGGAGAGTCGCGACGAATCGTCATTCACCTTTCGCCTCAGGACGCGCAAGCGATGAACGCGGTTATCGAGAATCGCGGACCGCAAGCGGTGGCCCAAGCCTCCATCTCGCGCGTGGAAATCGTCGCCGACCCGTCGCTGGGCCGGGGCGACTGCTTGGTAGAAGGCGACCTGGTCACCGTTGACGGTCGCCTCAACGCGCGCATCGAAGAGTTGCGTCGCGTGCTCGAAGCCAGCGGAGCGGAGGAGAGCCCATGAGCCTGGTGAACCTCGCAGCGGTCAAGCGATCTCTGGCCGACGCACAATCGTGCGTGCTGGCCGGCAAGGTCACCCGCGCCTCCGGCATCGTGGTCGAGGCCATCCTTCCCCAAGTCGCGGTCGGCACCTCGTGTGAAATTCGCATCGCGGGCGGCCACAGCATCACCGCCGAAGTCGTCGGCTTCTCGGGGTCGAGTGCCATCCTGATGCCCTTCGGCGACGTCAAGGGTATTGGCGAAGGCTGCCCGGTCATCCCGCGGGCTGCGGCCGGCGAAATCATGGTGGGCGAGCGGCTGCTCGGCCGCGTGGTCAACGCCGCCATGGAGCCGCTCGACGACAAGGGCGGATTGATCCTCGATGCACGCGTGCCTATCCATGCGCCCGCGCCGCGGGCCATGAGCCGCCGCCGCATCAGTCGACCGCTGGTGCTCGGCATCCGCTCGATCGACTCGTGCCTGACCTGCGGCGAAGGCCAACGCCTCGGCATCATGGCCGGTCCGGGTATCGGCAAGAGCGTGCTGCTTGGCATGCTGGCCCGAAGCGCGGACGCCGATGTCATCGTGGTCGGGCTGGTCGGCGAGCGCGGCCGCGAAGTGCGCGAATTCGTCGAGCGCGATCTCGGCAAGGGACTCGCACGCTCGGTCGTCGTGGTCGCCACCGGCGACGAATCGCCGCTCGTGCGCGTGCGCGCCGGCATGGCCGCCACCGCGGTTGCGGAATACTTTCGCGACCAGGGCAAGCGCGTCCTCCTGCTCATCGACTCGCTCTCGCGCATGGCCATGGCCCAGCGTGAAATCGGCCTGGCGGCGGGCGAGCCGCCCACCTCGCGCGGCTATCCGCCGTCGGTGTTTGCCATGCTGCCTCGCTTGGTCGAACGCGCGGGCAATGCCGAAGGCCAAGGCAGCATCACGGCCATGTACACCGTCTTGGCCGAAGGCGACGACTTGACGGATCCGGTGGTGGATGCCTCGCGCGCCTGTCTCGACGGACACATCGTGCTCAGTCGCGCGCTCGCCATGGCGGGCCATTTTCCCGCCGTCGACGTGCTCGCCAGCGTCAGCCGCGTAATGACCGACGTGGTGACGCCCGACCATCGCACCCTCTCGCGTCGCGTGCGCGAAGTCCTTTCGGCCTACAAGGACGCCGCGGACCTCGTCGAAGTCGGAGCCTACGTCAGCGGTACCAACCCTCGTGTCGACGCCGCCCTTCGCTGCATCGGCGAGCTCAACGCCTTCCTCTGTCAGGAACCTGGCGAACGCTTCGCACTTGCCGAGACTCTGACACGTCTTCGCAAGGCTTTGGATGGCAAGCCGATTGCAGCACCTGCCAAGCAGGAGGAACGACGTGCCTAGTGTTGCATTTGCGCTTTGGCTGATGGTTGCTGCCGGTGGGCCGACCGATCCGCTGTCGCCGCCGCCCCACGGCCGCGAAGCCGTCGCACCGACCGCACCCAAGGCCACGCCTCCATCGGTGGACAAGCCCGCGGACCCAAAATCGCCGCGCGCACCGAGCGTTCCGGTCGCGGCCAAGCCCGTCGCGCCCCGCGGCCCTGCCAAGCCGTCGACGACCGGCACGGCTCAGGAGCCCGAAGAAGAAGCTGTCGTCGACGCCAAGGGCAAGATGAGGCTGCGAACGATAGGGCGACCTTCGCGCAAGACGACCGTCGTCGAGCACGACGACGCTCCCGAAAGAAAGAACCCCTGGTCGACAGAGCGCTATGCCGCCGTCGTTCCGCCCGGACTGACGCTGGCAGCGCTTCGCAATCAATTGAACAAGGGCGCGGCGACGACGTCCGAAACGGCCGAATCGGCCGGAACGTCCGAACGCCCTTCGTCCCAGACACTGTCGGACATCGAAAAGGCACGCGAAGCCTTGCGCCAGGAGACTGCACGCCTCGAGGCCTTGATCAAAGCCGCGGGAAACTGCGGCGGGGGCGGCACCGGCATGCCGATGGGCGATTCCGTCATGCCCACGCCAGTCTCGCAAGCGGCGATCCGCGAGGCGGCCGCCGGAGAGCAGATGGACTCGGTCTCGAAAGCCATGAAAGGCATGAAGCCGGAGCAAGCTGCGGCCGTGATTGCCAGGCTTGATCGAGGACTCGCCGCCGAGATCTTGCGACGAATGAAAGCAAGCGACGCCGGCGCCATCCTGGGCTTGCTCAAGCCCGAGCTTGCCGCCGAGCTGGCAACCGAGATTGCCATCCGCAAGCCTTCTATCCCTAAAGACAAGAAGGGCGGCGCCAAGTGAGCATGCACGCGACAGAAGCGCACGCAATCGCGGTCGCGAGCTCTGGTGCGCACGCCGAGCACGCCGGTGCAAGCCATCACGCCCCGGCCCCCGGCAAGAACGGCCCGGCAGATTTTGCCCAGATTCTCGGTCACGAGGTCGCGGCAACCGATCCCGCGCAAAAGAGTCAGACCGAATCAAAAGCGCAGCCGAGCGTACGCGCCACATCCATGACGACGGTCGCGTCCAGCGGGACAGATGTCGCGACAGCAAGTGCGAACGGGACGACTATTTCGCCCGCGCGGATCTTCCACGGCAAGGACACTCGTGACCAGGAACAGCCTGAAGCCAGCACCATGAGCCAAGCGCCGAAGGTGCCTGCGGCCAACGTCACCGTCACCCGCTCGGCGACGGCGCCATCGCCGAGAGCGCCTGACATCCGCCGTTCGGTTCGCGTGCTTGCGCCTTCTATTTCAGCGGCACCCGTCGCATCGAAAGCACCAGCCGAGACCCAGCACCCCAGCATGCCGACCCCGAGCGAGCCGCCGATAGCGCAGGAAGAGAGCTCGACGTCGCTGCCGCGAGCGCCAAGCTCGAACGGAGATGCCAAACCCGCGGTTCGCTTAGCAGCCCGTGACCAAACTCGGACCGAGACGCCGAGAGCAGCACAGGTTGAAACAAACGAGGCAGGAGCGAAATCAGCGGTGAAAGTAGCGGCTCCCTCGGCTCGGCCGCTGAACGCGCCGGACAAGCTCCATACGCCGGGTAACCTTGATAAGCAAGATGCGCTCGTCACGCGAGATGCCGTGGTCACGCGGGATGCCGTCGATACGCAGTCCGTGATGCACGCCTCGATCAAGCAACAGGTCGTCGCGAATGGTCCGGCGGTCCCGGCCAGGGCACCCGCCAGCACGTCACCGTTGCCTTCGCCGAGCGTGGAGCCGCGACCGTCGAAGGTTGCCCCTCTTCCGGTAGCAACCCAACGAGCAAGTGTCCCCGCCGAGGTTGCGACGCAAGGGCCGGTCCGCATCAGCCACCAGTCTTTCCAGCAGCCGCCCGCCGTCCGTCGCAACGGAGCAGGCACGACTGTCGTCACGGCAGCCGCAACATCCGCTGCCATGGATGTGCAGCCCGCGCCTCAGCAGGTTGGTCTCCCCGACAGCGGCGCCAGCCTCAAAGCCACGGTCGCTCCGCCGACTAGCCGAGCTCACGAATTCCATCCGAATGCTCGCGCGACCACGCCGCCCAAAGTTGCACTGCGGGACGATGGACCTCCGTCGCACGCCAGCACCGTAGCGGAAAGCGCCGAGCCGGCGACGAACGCGGAACACGCCAGCGAAAACTCCGATAATGCCAAGGTTCCCAAGGCGCATGCCAAGGCTGCTCAGGCAGCTCCTGTGGAACACACACCGAGAACCTCGACGCCTGCGTCGAGTCCCGTGCCTACCGCAGTCGCAACGTCTGCGCCGGTTCGCTCGGCTTCGCCAGCCGCGATTCCGTCGCCGGCCGCGCCACCGAGCGAAAAACCTGCACCGAGCACTCGGCATGCCTTGAACGTCTCGGCGGAAATAAAGACCGCGAGCTCGCTCGCCGCTCCTGTTCCACCGACGCCTATCTCGCCCACGGACCCGAACGTCGTTTCGACCACGCAAGGCCATGCTGACGTTGGCGCGGCCATCGACAAGCCGAAGGTTGAAGCTCCCGCGCCGACAACCGCCCCGGTCGACAAGCCCGCTAGGCTCGCCCACGCGGCAGTCCAGGTTGCAGCGCCGACTGACTTCGCGCCGCGGAAGCCGGCGTCCCGACCTGCCGATGCGACGGCCGCAGCGCCTTCCGCCCAGCCCCGCCCCGCGACCTCCGACAAAGCAATGGACGGGACCATACCGCCGCCTGCGCAGGCCGCGGCGGCCCCGCCAAAAGGAGAAAGCAACCCGGTCGCGGCCGCTGCAGCACGACCTTCTGTCGCTCGTCCGAAGCTTGCCGCCGCGGTCGGTGAGCAGCCAAGCATCGCGGCTGACGACACCGCCAAGCCATCTGCCGAATCGGGTGAACCAACTCCAACCGGCGAAGCACCAGCGCCGCAGCCTCGGACCTTCATCCACCAAGCGACGACAAGCGCTGTGCCTGCCGCCGACCCGCAAAGCGCTTCTGCTGACGCCAAGAACGAGGTCCTCCAACCCGCGAAGAGCAGCGCCACGACCAAACGGGCTCTCCCCGATCGCATCGAGGATAGTTCCGACAACCATTCGGACGGCGACGACAAAGACGCCGTCACCGCACAAGCACCCCACCCGAGTGCCGCGCCGACATCGACGGCGCCCCCAGCGCGGCCGCCCCACGTCGAACCCAAGGTTGCCAAGGCTACCGAACGACCGGTCAGCGAGTCGTCCGACCTTTCGACCAGCGCAGGTCCCAAGCCCGCTTCGGCCGCTTCGGCCGCTCCGACAGCGGATCCCCTTGCAAGCCAGAACGCCGCACGTCTCGTTCCAGCACCTGTGGTGGGAATTCCGCCGACGGTCGGCACGACGACCCAGCCTCCGAACGCAATCTTCACCTCCGTCGTCGATGGACCTGCATCGTCTGCCGCTGAGCAGACCAACCGGCTCGTCGATCGCGCCATCAACGATCCCGGACTCTCCGTCGCCGTCATGCCTCACGCCGCGCACATGTCCATCACGTCGACCACCGGCGACCTTGCCCTTCACGTCCGGGTTCGCGACGGCAGCGCGGACGTCAATGTCAGCGGCAGCATGGCGCCGCTCTTCGATTCCAAGGCGCCCGAAGTGCGCACGGTTCTGGCCGGCGAAGGCCTCAATCTCGGCAGCTTTGCCACCGACCAGAGGGGACAATCCCAGCAGCAGCATCAGCAGCCGCCGGAACCAACCGTTCGGACCAATAGTCGCACGGCGCTCCCGAGCTCTCGCCAGACGCCCAGCGTTGGCGACGCTGCCGATATTTCCGACGACCACCGCATTCACGTCACCGCATGAGGAGTTGAGCATGGCCGTTTCATCGACAATCTCGGATATCCAAAGCGCCGCCGCGGCAACCCAACAACAGGCAGACGCTGCGAAGGCGAGCTCAGGTACTACGCTCGACAAGAATTCCTTTCTGACGCTGCTCACAGAGCAGATGAAGAATCAGGATCCGACACAGCCGATGGACAATACGGCCTTCGTGGCGCAATTGGCTCAGTTCTCGGCGCTCGAGCAAATGACCAACGTCAACAGCAACCTGACTACGCTCATTAGCGCCCAAGGAACGTCGCTCCAGACAACCGCGGCGTCCATGATCGGCAAGACCGCAGTATTCCAGAGCGACAGCGTCGTTTTGCAAGCAGACTCTCCCGCCGTGTTCACGGCAAACCTCAGTCAAGCTGCCACCAACGCCACGGCAGTGGTTCAAGACAGCAATGGCAATACCATTCGCACCCTGCAATTGGGCGCTTGCTCGTCGGGGCTCAACCACTTCAGCTGGGACGGCAAGAATGACAGCGGCAATACAGTAAATCCCGGCACGTACACGGTGAACGTCACCGCCAGCGACATCAATGGTACGCCAATTTCGCTAACCCAGAACGGCAGCGCTCTCATCACCGGCGTTACTTACGTCAACGGTACGCCTGAATTCCAGGCTGGTGGTCAAACGCTGAAGATTTCTGACATTTCTGAATTGGATGAATAGCAACACAGAGAAAGGACACGAACATGAGTCTAGTCGGATCACTGTACGTAGGCGCTAGCGGCCTCAACGCCGCTACCACCGAACTTTCTGTCGTCGGCGACAATATTGCCAACGCCAGTACCGTCGGCTTCAAATCAGCACGCACGGTCTTTTCTGACGCGATGGCGCAACAGCTCGTTGGCGAGAGCGGTCAGCTTGGCCTTGGCGTTACCACGATGACCGTCCAAAAGAACTTCTCACAAGGAGGCTTCACGACCACCGGTCTTGCCACAGACGTGGCAATCCAAGGTAACGGTTTGTTCGTCGTCAAAGGGAACCACGACGGCGAGGACGGCACCTTCTATACACGCAATGGTCAGTTCACCATCGACAAGGATGGCTATTTGACCAATCTCGACGGTCTCAGGGTCCAAGGACTCCAAGCCGACGCCACCGGCACAGTCACGTCAGGTCTGCTCGGCGATCTGCAGGTCGGCAATGCCTCGGCTCCCGCAAAAGCGACGGACAGCATCACGATTCGCGGAAACCTCGACCAAACGGCAACGGCCATGACCTGGGATCCTACGAATCCAAAGACCTCGTCGAATTTCACCACCAGCATGACGGTGTACGATTCGCTCGGTAAGGCCATCCAGCTCGACATCTATTTCTCCAAGAACGACGCAACCGGTACGCAAGCCGGAGACTCGGGCGACTGGACGTACCATGTGATGACCGATGGTGGAAACTTGGCATTTGGAGCAGACGGAGCCACCCCCGGGGTCCCCGGAACCGCCACGCAGGTCGCCACGGGAACGCTGCGCTTCGATACCTCAGGTCGACTCATTTCGAACGTCACCGACCCAACCGCGAGCGGCTTTTACCCAGCAAACTCTGTTGGCCCCCAAGCCCTTTCCTTCAATTTTGGCACCGGAACGGACCCGACCACCACGAACGGCAGCGGCCTCGACGGGCTTACCCAGTACGCCACGACCTCCGCCGTCAGCTTCGTCACGCAGGCAGGTTCTTCTTCGGGTAGCTTGAGCAGCATTTCCGTCGGTCAGGACGGTACCATCACCGGCGGTTTCACCAACGGTCAGACGCGCACCCTTGGCCAGCTCATCCTCGCCAACTTCAAGGCCCCCGACCAACTGGGCCGCGTCGGCTCTACACTGTATAGCGAAGAGCCAGCATCCGGTTCGCCCACCCTGGGTACCCCTGCTACCGCCGACCGCGGCAGCGTCAGCGCTGGCACCCTCGAACAATCGAACGTCGACATCAGCGCAGAGTTCATTCGCATGATCGCGGCCCAACGCAATTTCGAAGCGAACTCCAAGACGCTGACCACTGCCGACCAATTGCTCGCCGAGCTAGTGCAAATCAAGCGCTAAACGCTGACGGTAGACCGCAGCTTCTTCTTGAGCTTCCATCGTGTTCTCGGCTCAAGGCGAGGCTGCGGCATACCGAAATCAAGAAGGAGAATTGCCATGATTCCACTTGTTCGCCTCGATGGCTCGGAGGTCGTCGTCAACGCCGAGTTGATTGCGACGGTGGAAAAGACGCCCGACACCATGCTCACCCTCACGACGGGACATCACCTGTTGGTCAAAGACACCGTCGACGACGTCGTTTCACGCGTCATCGAGTATCGGCGCAGGATACTTGCTGGCCCCATCGTCCCAACGAAGGAAGGCTAGCGCATGGATTTCGGAACCATCGGCGGCCTTGCTTTCGCCATCGGCATGATCCTGGTCGGGCAAGCCATCGAGGGCGGCCACGTCGGCTCCATCCTTCAGTTGACGGCGGCCATGATCGTTTTCGGCGGCACCATCGGCGCCGTCATGGTGTCCTTTCCCCTGAAAGAGTTCCTGCGCGGCATCAAGGCGGCCGGTAGTGCGATCACCCAAAAGAAGAGCGACTTGGCGCAAATTCTCGACCAGGTGGTCGACCTGGCCGGCGTTGCGCGACGAGACGGCGTTCTTGCGCTCGAGCAGCGACTGCCCGAATTGAAAGATCCATTCCTGCGGCGAGCGGTTGGCTTCATCGTCGACGGCGTCGACGCAACCGTGGCCCGCGACGCACTGGAGACCGAGATTTTCCACTCTTTCGAGGAGGACTCGGTTGGGGCGAAAGTTTTCGAGGCGATGGGCGGCTATGCGCCGACCGTCGGCATTTTGGGCGCCGTGCTTGGGCTTATCCACGTCATGGAGAACCTCAACGATCCGTCGAAGCTGGGTGGCGGTATTGCCACGGCCTTCGTCGCCACGGTGTACGGCGTCGGAAGTGCGAACCTTCTTTTCCTGCCCATCGCCAACAAGATCAAACGCAAGCTTGCTTTCGAAAAGGAGCGGCGCGTCCTCATCGCCGAGGCCGCGCTTTCCATTCAAGCCGGGCTCAATCCGCGTGTCCTTCGAGAAAAGTTGCTCGCCTACGCCGGACTTCACGGCGGCCCGCCCGAAGCCGGCAAGAAGGAATAGCCCGTGGCGAAGCGCGAAATTCACGAGGAGCACGAAAACCACGAACGTTGGTTGGTCTCCTATGCTGACTTCATTACCCTGCTCTTCGCGTTCTTCGTCGTTTTGTATTCCACCAGCCGCATCGACAACAAGCGCATGATCGACGTGGTGAAGTCGATCAAGTTTGCCATGCACTTCAAAGGGCAAGGCGGCGTCGAATCCATGCCTATCTTCGACGGACCGGCCAGTGAAGGCGGCTGCATGGCGAATTTAGCCGAGTCCGAGCGACCGTCGCAAAAACAGATCGAAGCCATTGAGGCCATGCGCCGCCGCATGGAAAAGAAGTTCAAAGGACTCCTGATCGAAAAGCCCGGCATGAACACTGCCGTAACGTTGCACATCGAGGGGAAGAAGCTCATGGTGCGACTGTCGGTCGCCCGCTTCTTCGACCCCATGCAGGCCGCCATTCGCCCAGACGTGCTGCCGGTGCTCGACGTCGTGGCCGTCGAGCTCGCGCGCATGCACCGCCCCATTCGCGTCGAAGGCCACACGGACGACATGCCGGTCACCAGCGGCCGCTACCGCGACAACTGGGATCTCTCCGCCTCGCGCGCGGCCTCGGTGACTTCGTACCTCGAGCGCGTCCACCGCGTTCCAGGCAATCTGCTCAGCGCCGCCGGCTACGGCGACAGTCGGCCAGTAGCCAGCAACGAGCAACAGGCCGGTCAGGAGCTCAACCGGCGTATCGACTTGGTCATTGAAGTCCGCGCCACGGACAATCTGGACGCGATTGCGCGGTAACACTAATTCGCAGCCGCGCAGTACTTGATCCAAGCGTCGCGATACAGTCTTTCCAGTCCGCGCGCCAAGCGGCTGGCATCCATCACCGCCGAGCTGGCGAAGCGCTCGCGCAATCCCAGGCGCACGCGAGCCAGAGCATCGAGATCCTTTCCCAAGGCGACCGCGCGGTCGATGTAGTCCTCGCGGTCATGCGCGAGGAGCTCTGCCAGTCCGGCATGCGTGAGAATGCTGGCGCCAACCCGGCCTGCATGCATTCGGCCCGCGAACGTCGCGACGGGGGTTCCCATCCAAAGCGCCTCACAGGTCGTGGTCGTACCGTTGTACGGGAACGTGTCGAGGGCGAGGTCGAGCCGGTTGTAGGTCACGAGGTGGTCGAGCGCGGACCGTTCGTGACCCATCAACTGCACGCGACTCTCGGCGTCGACACCGCGCGCGGCAAAGGCCGCCACAATCCGCGTCTTCACCAAGTCGTTGCGCAGTCCTCGGGCTTTCAGCAGCAACCTGCTGTCAGGCACTTGGGCGAGAATCGACGCCCACGTATCCAGCACTTGCTCGTTGATCTTCGCGAGATTGTTGAAGCTGCCAAACGTGACGTAGCCGTTTCTACGAGCAGGCAAATCGGCAACGGCGAGCTCGGCCGCAAATTCCGGGGGTTTGTAGGAAAGAAAGCCACCTTCGATGCGCGCGAGCTCCTCGGTGTAAAGCGACTCCGTCGCGCCCACCGGATCGGCGATGGCGTCGGTCAGGCGGTAGTCCATCTGCTCGAGACCCGTCGTGTTCGGATAGCCGAGATAGGTGATTTGAATCGGTGCTGCCCGACGGGCCATCATGACCAAGCGACTGTCCGCCGTATGTCCCGACAGCTCGACCAAGATGTCGATACCATCCGCTTTGATTCGCTGGGCGAGGTCCTCGTCCGATTCACGATAGACCTTGCGAAAGCTTGGAACGCTGGCTTTGATCGCCGCCGTCACTTCGTCTTCCGCAAGCCCGGTAGAGTAGCATGTCACATCGACCACTTCTCGGTCATGGGCCCTTAGGACCGATGCGATGAAATAGGCAACGGAATGTCGGCGAAAGTCCGGCGACACATACGCCACCCGCAATTTCCGCGCAGGATCGCGATCCGCCGGCCGAACGTCGCGAAGCTCGCCCTTGATGAGCGACTGAAACCGGCGGTGCTGCTGAGCCACCCACACGGGATCAAGATGGGGATCATCGTTGAGCGCCAAGAGGTAGCCGGAGAGTAGAGTTGTACTTTGCGGCTTCAAGCGAATGGCGACCTCGTAGTGTTCGCGGCATTCGGTCTGTTCGCCTTGGTCTCGCAGAAACAGAGCAATGTTGTTCTGGGCTTCGCTGCAGTTCGGATCTATTTCCAAGGCACGACGCAAGAAACCAATCGCGAGGCCCGTGAGGCCGGTCAAGTTAGCCAACAAGGCGAGATGCGTGAATGCCTGGATCGAGTTCGGCTGCAACCGGAGAACTTCCTGAAAAGCTCCTTGCGCCTCGCTCAGCAGGTGCAGCTCGAAGCACACGAGGCCGAGGTCGTTGTAGTAGGTCGCATTCTTCGGATCGAGATTGATAGCCCGAGTAAAGTGCTTGATCGCGTCCTGTGAGTTGCCGGTTTTCCAGTAGCAATAGCCAAGATCGCGCTGCAACGCCGCAGACGAGGGCTGAATCTCGACGCGCCGAAGGGCGATGGGCATCGCCTCACGAAAACGTTCCTCGCGAAAGAGCGGAGCAATCTCCTCGTCGAGGAGATGCAGGTAGTTCTTCCGGATCTCGACATGGTCTGGCGCGAGCGCATAGGCCTTTTGCAGAAGCTCGAACTCCTCCACCCTGTTACCGTCCCGCTTGCTGAGAACAGTTGCGAGGTTGTTGTAGACGTCGCCGTCCGTCGAGCCCAATCGGATCGCCTTGCGGTACGCCTGTTCGGCCTGGTCGAAATCGCCGCGCAACACTGCCAGTCGAGCACGCTCGCGCAACGCTGCCACCGATGACTCTGCCGGTGCAGCAACTCTTCGCCTGAGAACAGCCCGCCTACCCATGACAGCTAATACCGTAGTTTTCGGTGGTTACGCGCGGTCGCTTTAGGACTGAATCGCCCTCAATGGCTGGAGGCAGCAAGGGCTATTCGTTCATCACCTGAGCGCAGGTCAAGCCCAAAGTTTCCGATGCCTCATACGGCAAGCGCGCGTCTCGAACATAGCGGTCGTCCTTGAAAAAGACACTGGTACACGAGCGGTACAAATACGAGGGCAGCAGGCCGAAGAAATCGATACGCCGGTAGCCCGCCTGCATAAGATGCTCGATGCCTGCGCTGTACGCTCGTCGATCGCTGTTGTCTAGGACAATGAGGCCCTCGGTCTTACAGCGTAAGATAGCCGCGTCGATGCACTCGTTGCGGTGTTTGCCGTCGACCACCACCACATCGAAGGTCGCATCGTCGCTGCCAATGGCGCTCACGTATCCTGCCATCTCTACCTGCAGCTCGACGCGTGCATTTTCCGGCAGGCCACTTCGCACCTTTTGGTACCAACCCGCATCGTGGTCCACCGCTCGTACCGACCGAACCCGCTTGGCCCACCATAAGGTCGATTGGCCAGCGCCCCATTCGAAGACATCGAATGCCTTCGCATTCAGGCGGTCCAGGAAATCGATGGCTGGATAGGTGAACCACGGCACCGGGTTACCTTTCGCATCGACCGGCTTTCCGTTCAGCAGTGAGTTCAGCCAGCCACTGCTCGCCAGGCCGTTGCAACCTTGAGGGATGAGAGCCGAGATCGTCGCCCAGCCAGCGCAAAGGGTTAACAAGTGTGAAAGGACGATGTTGTTCTGGCGTACCGCAATCGGATCCGTCTTCAGCAGTTCGAGAATATTCGATCGCGCATCTTCCAACCGATTCTCTGCCATGAGCTGTAGTATTGTCTGCATGGTCGGGGCCATCGTTCCTCCGCTACGCTACGCCCGCGACGGAGCGTCGACTGGATGAGCGGGCCTGCTTAGAACCGCCATCAAGCCATTGTTGGCAAAATGTGTTCGATTGGGATGAAGACGCGTTAGTTCCGCCAGGACCTCGGATGGTGCCGAAATGGTAAACGTCGCTGACAGAGTTTCGACGTGAAACCTGCTGGCGCGGATGTAGTCCGCGTAGTCCTCGGCAAAGAGGCGATTGATATGCGGCGAATGAAAGACGTAGTACACGATCTTTCCAGCCGTCAGCCTGTCCGTGCTTTTCTCCAGCTGTCGCATCAATTGCGCTGGCCGCAGCAGCAAATGGCCCCAAGGCGGAATGGGCGACTTGGCAAAGCTGAAGACCTGGCCATCCGCGGCCGTGATACGGGGCAGATGATGTCCATCATACGCCGACCAGATAGGCGAGAACATGGTGAACAGCTTGCCTCCCGGTTTCAGTGCGGCAAACATCCGGTCGAGCGCCAATGGAAAATTGAGAATATGCTCGAAGGCGGCCACTGAGAACACAACGTCGAACATCCCTTCCATCACGGCCGGAAGGTCTTCCACGCCGCCGCGCAAGACCTCGTACGCCGAAAAACCGTCGACCTCGCGGATTTCCTTCAGGCGCGTTTGCGGCCGGGCTTCCGGGCGAGTTCCCCCGCCGTCGACGGGGAGATTCTCCCAATAGTCCATCTCTTCGATACCGACCCACTGGCTCGCTCCCAGTTCGTCGAGGACGAAACCCCGCGGCAGGCTGCCGCCAACCTCGAGCACTCGGCGCCCGCGCAACCCGACGGCCTTTTCGGCCTCAAACGCGTAGGGCACGTGGTAACTCAATCCATACTTCGCCTGCAATTGAGCGACCGTTGGCGCCCCCGAGGTCTCAATCGTAGCCGCTATTTCTCTTGCGCTCGCCTGCATGGCTAGGCCACCGGCTCGAGAGCCCGCGCAGCATCGCAGCGCGTCTCGTGATCAGGTGTATTGTCCGAACTTTCCAGCATCCCTTCGTGCCCTTTCCGCGTGGCGTTCCCGCCCTGCCCGTCGCTGCCCGCTTACACCCTCGACCAGGGTTCGACCGATAGCCTTGGCTAACTGTCGACAGTGCTTGAAAAAACTTGAGAGTTCCGGCGTGTCGAAGGAACTCGTCGTGGCCAACAACTGGTGACCGACGCCGCCGTTGTTGACGTAGCGAGCCGGCTCTAGGTCCGTGGATTCAGTTCCGGGACACCGGCGGAAGGCTCGGCGATCAACCGACAGCGGGCAAAAACTTCGGCCCGCAAATGGGGCGACAATATCCCCGCCTTTTCGTAGAAAAGGCGGGCATCTTCTTTGCGCTCGAGGACCATGCTGATATCCCCGGCCACCAGCAGAGTCTCGCCATCGTTCGGCTGAAGCCTCATGGCGGCGTCGACGGCCCGAAGAGCATCCAAAGGCGATCCGGCGGCCAAGTGAATGGAGGCCAGATTCCGCTGCACCTGCACGTTCTTCGGTGACAGAGCCACCGCCCGTTGAATCGCCTCCAAGGCCCCGGCAAGATCATTGTTCATCTGCCGTAACACCGCCAAGTCGTTGTGCGCCTCGGCTGAACCTGGAGCCTGCGGCAAGAAGGCCTCCAACCTGCGGCGTGCATCGTCGCGCTGGTTGTTCGCCAGCAAGACCTCAATGGCGGTTTGTTCAGATTGGTAAGGATCTGACACGAGGTTGATTTCGCTTTCTCGGTGACTATTTTTCTTGCTCGCGCCATCGACCGTGTTGGCTCCGCTCTTCAAGCAAAGGTCCTGAGCGATGCGGGGGAAGGTCGCCCGGTCGACAATTGTGAGCACGCCCTCGAGCTCCGGGAAAACAGGACTTTCGCGAAGGAATTTTGCGGTCGCACCATCCTCCAATACCAACTTTGTATGATTTAGGTCGGCGAGATCCGTGACAATCGCCGGATCGACGGTCGACTCGATTCCGATGCGGACGGTCGCCTGTTGGCGATTCAACTCTTGACAATGTTCGTAGATAGCCAGCCGCTTGGTCAGGGGCACGCCGCTCTTTGTCTTCGGCGAGCAGCGATGTTCACGTCGCAAATCGAAAAGCGGATCGATCTCGTCGCGGGTGACCAACTGCCAGAGTCTGCGCCGCTGGGCCGCAAAGCCGAGGTGGCTCAGCTGTTTTTGCCATCCCCGGCGCGCGGTGGCCAACGCCTCCTCGGGATGGCCGAGGAGATGTTCGATGAGATCGCCAGCTTCGTTTTCATCGCCATAGGTGTAGAGCTCGCTCCGATCCTGGTAGAGGAGCTCGAGCCCGCTTTGTGGCCGCAGCCGATCCGTGATGAGGCATCCGCCTGCGCAGAGCACCTCGGCAATGCGGAGATTGACGTCCCCGTTCAGCGAGCAATTGAGGGCGCCAACGCTTCTGCGGTATAAGTTGGCCAGAACCGCCGGCGCGGCAATGCGATGGTTCAGCGGCAACGCGCGTTCTCGCATTCTGTCAACCAGTCGCATGCGGGCCGGATGGAACCGACCGATCTGTCCGGCGACGACGATGGAGGCTTCACGTTGTCCTGACTCCGGCTCCGAACCAATCGGACAGTCCGCATCCATATTGGGCAACCATCGGACATTGCGCACGCCGGCCTCGATGAAGAAATGCAAGTGTTGGCGGTTGTGCGACGACAGGACGATGTCGTACGGCTCGGACAATGCGTACGAAATCAATCGTTGCAACGGCCGCGCAAGGTGCTGAGTGTCCCCCACCATTAGGACTTTGGTGCCGGCTACAGAAGCCAAATTGCGGGGCAGATTTGCACCCGTGGCATCCGCCCGGACGAGCACCAGATCCGGCGTAAATGCAGACTTCAGAGACTGCAAGGAGGCAGCTAAATCGTACTCGCCGTATGGAGTCGCCAGACGTGCGGATAGCCCCTCCGCTCCATCTTCCTGCATGGAACTTTCCATGAATGGTCCAGCGGTGATCTGACTTCGCGAATAGCGGGGCGGCGTAATGTAGTCTGGCTTGGTATGGTGAATATAGAGGACGGAAAGACCGTCCAGAGGGGTCGCGGGAGATCCACTCGCGGCCATTAGGCACCCACCACGTACCGGGAACGTTTCGTAGGGCGACGGTATGCCCTTTCCCAGAGCTTGCTGTTTGATCGCACGCCTGGACTGATCGACAGACTGTCCGCGGATCCTAAGGACAAATTGGGGCCCAGCTATAGAAAGGTGAGCACCGGCGTGGCCTCTGCTACGTCTGGGCTCGCTGGACCCGAGTCTTCGTTACTGGCGTCCGGCGTGCGGCCGGCGTCCCGAATGGCTATCAGCCGACCTTCAAATTCGCGATCTGGGTCAGGTAGTTACCGGCATTCGTGAAGCCACTCACCAGTTGCTCCATGGCGGTGAACTGAGCTGTCAAGCGCGTCCGTTCGGCGTCAAGGTAGGCTTGCTGGCTGGTGACCTCGTCGTTCATCTCGGAGATGCTCTCCTGCAGAGAGGTCTGTTGGGTGACCAGAGCGCCCGAAAGAGGATTGGTCTGCGCATCGACCAAGCTTTTCACGACGTCGCCGATTCCAGTCGTTGCCGTGGTGAAGATCGCATTCACTGCGCCTGGATTCGCCGAGATGGCGTTGCTCAACGTAGCGGCATTGAGCGTGATGCTGCCATCCTGCTGAAGCTCCAAGCCCAGGTCAGCAAGCGTCCGGACGGATCCGGTTGGCAGGACCACCTGCGACGTCAGCTGCTGCATTGCGCTTTCAATTCCGGTCATCGCCGAGTGATCGAGAAGTGTGTCGCCATATGCCACCGTCGGATCGGTCACCAACTGGCTGTGCACGGTTGCCTGCAGGGTATTGTAGGCACTCACGAAGCTATTAAGGGCAGTCTCCGTATTGGTGCTATTCGCGGCAAGAGTGACATTTTCGTCGGTCTTGGACGCCCCGGTGAGGTTCAGGGTGAGCCCGGAAACCACGTCAGAAATTGTATTGGTTGGTCGCTCGACACTAAGGCCATCGATGCTCAACTTTGCATTCTGCGCAGTCTGGGTCACCGCCAGGTTGAGCCCAGGATCACTTACAACAGTTAGGGCGGCATCCGCCGTCGTTGTATATCCTGTGTCTTGCTTAGAGACGTTGAGATAGTAGCCGCTCGTGGTCGAGATGACCGAGGCGTTCAATCCGGAGATCCCTTGGTTGATGGCCTCTGCGATGTCCGCCAAGGTCTTGCCTGTCGTGTCGATAGTCGCGGTCGTGTTTCCATCAATGCTAAACGTGAGCTTGCCATCGGGCACCACCGAGGCGTCCTGGGCCGATGAGAAGCTCTGCGAGCGCATTTTAGCTTCTTTGGCAACCTGCTGGATGTTGACGGTGTAGGTACCCAGGGATTTTGCTGATCCGCTGGTGGTAAAGTCACTAAACGTCGCCGATGGCTGGATAGCGACCACGCCGTTGGTCGATAGATTGGTTGCCGCCGTTTGAAAGGCTTGCAGCTGCGTCACCAGCGTCCCCAACGTCGAGATTTGCACGTTGTAGTCGGACTGCTGCTGCTTGATCCGATTCAGCGGAGCCGAATCCGCTGCAATCAGATTGTCGACGATGGAGGCCGTATCCATGCCTGAGGCAAGGCCAGTGGCCTGAAACAGGCCCGCCGTACTCGACGAGCTTGATGCGGTCGAGGTCGAGGGTGTCGTCGACGAAGTCGAGGTTACGCTGCTGGCCATGGCAAACTGCCTCCTCTCGTACTATCGGCGCACGCGCTCGAAGTCTTAAGGGCGGCGAGCAAAAGCGCGGTACGCCCTCGCCTTCCTCGCCGCGCCCATTTGGCGCAAAGAATCCAGGACGGGCCCGCGCAAACCGTGCTCAAGGTCCACGCAACGGCGGAGCAACTGGCGCGCGTCTTCCGCATCTCGTTGTGAAATCTCGCCGGGTAGCGATTTCAACACCGCGTCCATTTCCGGTACCACGGCGGCGGCGTTGATCGCATCGCCATTTTCCAACAATGCGAGAATCTTCCGAAGGCAACCGCATAGCGCTTCGCCAGAAGCGGCTGTTACCATGACTACCGAGCCGCCCTTGCCGGCTCCGCAGTCTCGGCGGAGGCCATCGCCACCGCCTGTACGAAGGCGTCGACGATGGGCGTGAAGACCTGCTCGGCCTCGAGGACATGTTGAGACGAAAGCTTGGTTCCCGCCATTCCAAGGCGGCACGCGACGAACACATAAAGGTCGCTCAGGCGTGCGCACAGCTCCGGCGCAACTTCTGGCTTCAGAGTGCCTTGGAGTCCGAGAACGATGGTTGCTGCCTTTTCCGCCAAAAGGCTACCGTTCTTGAGATCGCCGCGATCGAATGCGCCTACGGCCGACCGCATGTTACGAAGCGCCGCTTGGAAAAGCGACACCATGATTTGCGGTGCCGATGCCGTTTGTACGCTTGCGTTGGTGTAGGCGCGAAGTGGACCCATGATGACCTGTTCTCCTTCAGAATTCTCTTTTGCGGTTCGTGCCCTCTCAGGGAGTGCCGCTTCGGGGACGATCCCCGAAGCGGCCTTCCTCTAAGTTGGGTTCTGTAGGCGCCCTATCTCTAGCTCTCGGCTATTAACCGAGCAGCTTGAGAGCCAATTGCGGGAGCTGGTTGGCCTGTGCAAGCACGGACACGCCTGCTTGTTCGAGCACCTGGTTCTTTGCCATGTTCGACGATTCCGTTGCCACGTCGACGTCGCGGATACGGCTGTTCGAAGCCGACAGGTTCTCCGAAGTGGTGCCAAGGTTCGCGATGGTGTGTTGCAGGCGGTTCTGCGCGGCGCCGAGAGTAGCTCGACTGCTCGAGATAGACCCCAAAGCGTTGTCGATCGCAGTGATCAGCGAAGTGGCATTGTCGCGGGTCCTGCCGTCCACGGTGCCGAACGTCTTCAGGGTAGCGGCCAAGGTGTCCATTGCGGTATTCCCCGTACCACCGGCCAGGCTCGTATTCACGAACGATACCGCCGTTTCGTCGCCTTGATTGGCGCCAGTCTGCAGCGTCGCCGTGCCGCTAGCTACCGCGGTGTCGATGGAAAGGTTGCCCGCCGTAAAGCCGCCCGCAAGCGTCGCAATGCTGCCACTCGTACCGTTCGCCGTAACTGTAACCTTGACGCCCAAATCCGAGAAATCGAGCGTCTCGGATCCGCCCTTCGCGATCGCGGACAGGCTGACCGTCTCGGAGACGTTGGAGGTGTGCCCACCGACATCGCTCATCGTGACCGCGGTCTGGGTCGTGTCGGCCTTGTACATCGTCAGAGTGACGGTGCCTGCCGTCGTGTCCCCTTTGAGCACAAACGTTCGTCCCGACTGTGCGCCGTCGACGCTGATGGAAGTCACCACGTTCGTCGCATTGCCGATCGTAGCGTTCGTCTTTAGCTCGACATTGTTGGTTGTGTCGTATGCCGTTGCCGCGCCCGACGCGGTCGTCAACTGCGATTTCGTGAGCGAACCGGAAAGCAGCGATTGGCCGTTGAACTTCGTGCGCATCGAAATGCTGTTGATTTCCTGTCCCAGCTGCGTGAGCTCGAGGTTGATGTTGTCGCGCTCGGTCTGGCTGTTGGTATCTGAAGATGCTTGCACCGCCAGGTCGCGCATACGTTGCATCATCGTCTGAACCTCATCCAGACCGCCTTCCGCCGTCTGAATCATCGAAACGCCGTCCTGAGCGTTGCGCGAGGCCTGGTCGAGACCGCCGATTTGCGCCTGCAACTTCTCGCTGACCGCGAGGCCTGCGGCGTCGTCTGCGGCTCGGTTGATGCGGTAACCGGAGGACAAGCGCTCCATCGCGGTCCCGAGGGCATTGCTAGTGTTGCCCAAGTTTCTCTGCGCACTGATTGCACTTACGTTTGTTTGAACTGAAAGCATGACCCAACTCCTTTTTTTCGGTCGTCTGTGGGCGCCTAGCCCGTCTTCAATCAAGGCTACGGCACGACCAGTGCATTTCGATAAGAGGGGTCAATCGCCTTTCCGGGGTCCGTCGCAGCGTCACCACCGACGGAGATTGCTTGCAAACGCGCATACGACGACCATAGGAGCCCTGACCGGAGCAGCTTGCCTCCGTCGGGCTCTGCCTCGACAGCCGTTAGCTGAGTTTGTCCGCGAGGGACATCGACAGAGTCTTCGCCGCAGCAGTCAGGGTCGCATTCAATGCGTATTGAGCTGACGCCAGTCGCGTAGAGGAATCAATGACATCCGCATCGAGAAGCTTTCCAATCTTTACAGTCTCGTCGCTGACCGCGCTGCTGGCGGTGCTTACCGCGGACTGAAACGCATCCACGGACATACCCGCTTGAGTTCGCCCAGCAGCGATTTGACTTACGCACTGGTTGACGCTCGCGAGAGCGGTCCGGATTCCGGCGCCGTCATTTGCCTTCAAAGCCGTCGACAAATCCGTCAACGTCTTCATCAAGTCGGTGCCGCCGTTCGCCCCCTTGACGATGTTGTTCGCGTTGAGCGAAGCAGTCTGATAGAGGCCAGGAGCCACCTCTACGGTGCGAGTATTGTCATCGCCGACGTAGGTGCCGTCCGATTGAAATGGCGCCGTGTTGTCTTTGAAGCCGCCGAAAATGTAGCGCCCGCCGTAGGTCGTGTTCAAGAGCCCAACCGCCTGCTGAAAGAGACCATCTACTTCTACAGCGGCCGTCGCCCGATCGGTGGCGCCGTAACTGTCGTTACCGAACTGAGTCGCGATTGACATCGCACGATTGGTCAGGGTGGACAGCCCATCGAGCGCCGTATCGGCTGAGTTCAGCTCGTCGGCCGCGCGCTGCGCATCCTGGCCGACGGCCGCAAAGCGCGCCTTGTCCACCGTGTGAGTTACCGAAAGAGCCGCCGCCACGGGATCGTCGCCGGGGTGTTGCACCCGCGTGCCGCTGGCAACCTCGTTTTGGGCGACATCTAGGTTCTCGCGCGACGTAGCCGTTTGCGCGATACTGTTTTCAAAGATCATCTTCTCAGTAACACGCATGATGACCTCAAATGAGCTTCATGAGAGTGTCGAGCATGGCACTGGTCGTGGTAACTACCTTCGTCAGCGCATTGTAGGCGGTCTGTGCTGCCGTCAGATTGATCAGCTCGTCGTCGACAGAGACGCCCGACGCCGATTCACGAGCATTCGTCAAGTCGGTTAGAAGATTCTTGTCGAATTCGGCGGAGTCCTTGACGGTGGACACTGCGATACCGAAGTCCGACGTCAGCTTGGCCATGCTTGCTTGGGCAGTGAGGCCGGTCGACGGGAGAGCTGTGTTCTCGGTGGCGATCATGGCCTGCAGGTTGGTCGAATCGCCGGGTCCCGTCGTGGCGCTCCCAGCCGCGGCCAACAGGGATGGATTCGCCGCCAGACTGGAATCCACGGACAGGTTCTGGGCGGCCGATGACGGCCCACTCACAGAAGTGAAGAGATCATGGCCGCTGGTTCCGTCAAGTGCATAGCCCAGCTCGCTCTGTTGGTTGATGGTGGTCGACAAATCGTAGGCTAGATTGTCCAGGTTGGATTCCGCCTTCCCGAGCGTGTCATCCCGACTGGTCAGAAGGCCGCCAATCTGCCCGCCCACCTCGTTATTCTTAAGAGGCGTCGACGTGGTTCCGTCATTGGGCTTAAAGACAAGATCATAGTGATCGCCGTTGGTGGTATTCGCCTGAACGGTGAGCTTGGAGGCGACGATGCCGCTGACCAGGCAGGTTCCGTCGGGCAGGACAATGTTGACGCTGGAATGATCGTCTGGAACCGGGCGAGCGCCAATTGTCTGAGCCAATTGATCGATGTCGTTCTGTCGGACATCCAGTAAGTCGTTCGGAGTACGGCCTGAATTGACTGCCTGGTCGATGCGTTGATTGAGATCTGCGACGGCTGCTGTGAGCCCGTTGACTTTGTCGACGAGGGACGAAACATTCTGATCAATGGCTGAACGTGAGCTCGAGATCGAGTTCACCGTGGTGTTGAACGCCGTCGCCACGCTCTGGGCGCTATCGACCGCGGCCTGCCGCAGCCCGAGATCGCTGGGGTTCTGGTTCAAGTCGCGCAGGGCCGAGTAGAACGAGCCTAGTGCGTCGGTAATACCACCCTGACTTTGAGGATCGAGCGCCGTGACGGTCGACAGAGCATCCGCCTGCGCCGATGTGCTGGAGCTGTTGCCAAACGCCACATTGAGCTGACTTTCAACGAATTGGTCGCGGGTTTGGACTACGCCCTGCAAGGTAACGCCACGGCCGATGTACCCGTTGACACCGACCTCTTCCGCTGGAACGGTTTCGGTCGCAACGGCCTCCTGGCGCGCATATCCGGGCGTATTCGCGTTGGAGATATTGTGGCTGGTCGTCGCGACTTGAGCGCGATAGACGCCAAGGCTGGCGCCTGCGTTCATGATGATATTGACGAGATCCATATCAGGCCACCTGCCGCGCGGTGGAGGTGGCACCGTCGTCGGAGAGGCCACCGTGGCGATCGTAGACCCCCGTCCGCGGCGTGAGCGCGGACAGAAAGCCTCGCACACACCCCAAGGCACGCTTGGCCAGCACCTGATTGAACGAATCGATTTCCTGCAGGGCTTGCGCCGACGCCCGAAGCTCGGAGAGCCCTTGGGCCAATCGCTGGGCCGAGGAGATGTCGGAGGCGTTGAGGAGGTCGACAGTCACTCTCTCCACGCCGAGCACGCGCGCCGTGGCGCCGAGTGCCTCCGTCAAGGCCTCCTGCAGCTGCGCAAGCCGTACGTTGAGCTCGCCGCGCTGGCGGGCCCGCTCGAACAACCCCTGGACATCCAGCTTGCGAACCAGCACGCGTTGTTCGCGCGCCTTCACAAGCTCGGCCTGGAGCGCTTCGCGCATCCGGGTCGCAATGTCCAGAGCATGTTCGAGTGGGTCCATCAGCTATCCTCCGAAGATGGCGCTTAGGCGCGCATCTACTTCTGCGGCTTGCACGATTTTCTCTGCCAGTTGGCCGGCATCGGGTTGGTACCCGCCCTGGCGAATCGCGTTCTCGAGTTCCTGCAAACGTGCGTTGCGGTCGGCGCCCAAGTTGGCCTGCACCGCTTGCACAACAGCTTCGACTTGTTTCGCGCCATCCAGGCTGACCTTGTCGGTCTGCGTGCGAACCGCGCTTCGGTCTCCAGCTGCCTTCGACGGTGGTGAATCCGCTCCCTTTACCGTTGATTTGTCTTCAACCCTCATGGCTATCTCCAATGGTGGTTCTACCGTTTACTGCCAATCAGGACGTCGGCACGTTCCTGCCACCTATTAAGGGTTGATTGCGGATCTATCGGTTTTCCGTCCTTTCGAACCTCGAAATGCAGATGGGAACCTGTCGCGCGGCCCGTATGGCCCACCAGGGCAATCGGGTCGCCAGCGTCTACGTGCTGCCCTGGTTTGACGTTGAGAGCGGAAGCGTGGCCGTAAAGTGTAGAGATTCCGCGGCCATTGTCGATCTCGACCGCGTTTCCATAGCCGCCGCGGCGTCCTGCGGTGCGAACCACGCCGCTCGCTGCTGCGAGAATCGCGCTTCCCTCCTGCGCTGCGACGTCGATACCAGTGTGAAATTTTTGCGACCCATCAATGGGATCCGTGCGCTTACCGTAGCCGCTCGATACCTCCGGGACAGGGGCATCGGCGGCTGCTGGGCTCGGCTTGAGCGGGCTCGCGTGCCCATCGTGCAAAAAGCCGCTGGTCGGGCTGGCCTCGTCCGTCGCGCCGGCGGCATCATTCACGCCCGCCTTCTCGAAGGATCCCTCGACCAACTTGGCGATCCCGATGCCGCCTCCTTGAGCGACTGCATTGGCGAGCGCCTCACAAAACATCTCGCCGTAGATCTTGCCGCCCGCCTGGCTCATGCCCTTGAAGGCGCCGCTGTCCTGGATGAGCTGCTTGAGCAGAATGGATTCGAGGGTTCGCGCTCCATCCGACGCGTCACGAATCTGGCTTGTCACATGACCTCCAAATCTGCGTCGATGGCGCCCGCGGCTTTCATGGCTTGCAACACTGCCACCAGGTCGCGCGGGCCCACGCCGATCATGTTCAGCGCCTTGACCAGATCTTCCACGGTCGTGGTGGCAGGCAAGGCGACAGCGCGACCAGAAGCTTCTCGGGCTTCGATGTTCGCACTACGGCCCGTCACCGTTCGTCCACCCTGTGAAAGGGCGTTTGGCTGGGACACGAACGGCGTCTGCGACACTTGAATGGATAGTCCCCCGTGAGCCACGGCCACGGGGCGAATGCGTACGCCTTCGCCCGCCACGATGGTACCGGTACGCTCGCTCACCACGATGTGGGCGCGCTGGTCGGGATCCACTTCCAGAACCTCGATTTTGGCGAGCAGCGAGACGAGCTTGCCCTTCCATTCGTCGGCAGGCTTGATCTCGATCGCCGCCGGATCCAAGGCCTGAGCGGACGTGCCACCAAGGGCTTTGTTGATGGCGTCCGCGATGCGCAGGGCGGTCGTGAAATCGGGCCGGCGTAGACCAAGCACGAGCGGCCCCTTCTCGAGATTTGCCGATACCGAGCGCTCGATGCTGGCGCCACTCGGAACCGTTCCCGAGGTGGGCTGGTTCTTTTGCACCCGCGATCCGGACGACACGGTATCGAAACCACCCGCCTGGACCGGCCCTTGGGCGATGGCATAGACCTGCCCGTCCGGACCCGTCAACGGAGTCACGAGCAGCACGCCGCCGGCGAGCGAGCGCGCGTCGCCCATGGAACCGACATTCACGTCGACGCGCGTGCCGGGTCGAGCGTAGGTGGGCAGGCGCGCCGTCACCATGACGGCGGCCGTGTTCCGCACCATCACGGCCTTGGGGTCGATGCGAATACCGAGGCGGCCCAGCATGCCGGCGATGGACTGCGATGTGAAGGTGACCATCTGCGTGTCGCCGGTGCCGGCCAATCCCACGACCAGCCCGTAGCCGAAGAGCGCATTTTCGCGCACGCCTTGAATGTCCACCAATTCCTTCACGCGAACCGGCGCAGCCGACACCTGAGACGCTGCCAGCAGGATGATGGCCGCGATCGTGACGATGGTGTTTCGCTTGGTGGTAGGCATGATTAGAATGGCCACATCCAGCCGAGATAGCGGGACAGCCAGCCTTGCTTCTGGTTGTCGGTCAAATCCCCGCGCCCCACGAACTCGATCTGCGCGTCCGCAACCACCGAGCTCTTGATGCTGTTCAGCTGATCGATGTCGATGGGGCGAACCACGCCGGAGATGTAGAAATGGTGCTCTTCGGAATTCACCAAGATGGCGCGATGCCCTTCCACGAACAGGTTGCCGTTGGGCAAAACCTTTATCACCACGGCGGGAACCGTCGCCGTGAAGGACTCACTGCGATCCGAAGAGCCCGTGCTGGCCAACGCCGAGTTGGAGCTGCCTCCGATATTCAGCCCGGAATCGGAGGAGCTGACTTTCAGCTTCTTGAGCAGTCCCAAGAACGCGTCGATCTTCGCCGCGCTCGAAGAGCTGCGAGAGAGATTGGTGTCCGCCGATCGGCTCGCGTTGGCAACTTCCTCGATGTTGATGACGACCAAGTCGTTGGCATGCAGCGCGCGCGCGTCGGTGAACAGCATCGACGCCGGACGACCGTCGCGCCACAGACTACCCGGCGACGACGGTTCGTCTTCGCCTTTGCCTTCCGAGGGCAATTTGTACTCGCGATGCTTCGGTGTGTATTCGCCAATATGGGCGGGACCGCAAGCCACCGCACCCCACCATAGCGCCACCCAAAGGCATCGGGAGGTCGTCCTTGAGGTCGTCCGGGAGGTCATCACGGCACCTCCACAATCAGACGGCCCACGTCGTCCATCCGTCCTTCGAGGTGTTTGCCCGAAGCCAGGACTGCACAAGCTTTGTTCTGGCCGCATGGGACTCTTCGCCCGTGGGCCTCGACTGCCAGCACGCCGGTCACGACCAGGATCTTGACGGGATCGCCGGCGACCACGGCGCTCTTGCCCACATCGGCGGCGCGAATCACGGTTCCGGAAGGAAGGCCGCGAACCGCGACGGCTCCGTCGGGGGGAACAAAGGGCATGCGCCCGGGCCTGACCTCTTGTTCAATTTGGGTGAACGAAGAATCCAGCGGTTCGCCCGCGCGCACGGCACGCGTGGTGACGGCTGTTTCTGCCCAGATTTCCAAATGGACCCAGCCCCAACCGGAACAGCCGCGCCCCGCGAACTTCACGGCCACGTGTCCAGAACCGTCGATGGCATGCGGCACACTTGCGTTTCGGATAGGGCAGTTTGCTGGCCCTGACCAGGAGATCGGCACGATGCGCGCGCCCGGAATCGCCAGCGCACGGGTTAGGGACTCGCTCACCTCGCTGGGCAGGAAATTCTGGGCCGAGGGAGCGAGCCCAGAAACAGCGTGGAGAGCGAGTAAAATGGCAACCATCGTTACGCCTGCCTAGTGAAGCTGGGTTAGCCTTTGCAGCATCTGATCGGCGGTTTGAATCGTTTTGGAATTCATCTCGTAGGCGCGTTGGGTGGTGATCATGTCGACCATCTCTTGAACCGCCTGCACGTTGGCGTTTTCGAGGTAGCCCTGACTGATCGAGCCCCCGCCGAGCTCGCCGGGCTTGACCACCACGGGATCTCCTGACGCAGCCGTGGCTCCAAAGAGGTTGTTCCCCAGCGACTCGAGGCCGCCCGGGTTAGTAAAGATCGCCAGCTGAAGGTTGCCGAGGGTCGTCGGATCGGTCTTTCCAGGCATCGTCGCCAGCACCGTCCCATCGCTACGGATGGTAATCGCGGTCGCATCCTGCGGAATCGTAATCGGGGGATCGACGATTTCACCCGTCTGAGTCACTAGGCGGCCGGTGGCATCCACGCGAAAGTTGCCCGCACGTGTGTAGCCAAAATCACCATTGGCCCGCTGAACGCGAAAGAAGCCACCGCCCTCGATGGCGAGGTCGAGAGGGTTTTGCGTGGAGGTCATATCACCTTGGGCGAAGGATCGCGTGGTCGCGGCGTTCCGAACCCCGAGACCGACTTGCAGTGGTTCCGGGCGACCGCCTCCTTGCGGGGTGGGCGCGGTAGCAGAACGAATGGTTTCCGAAAGCAGGTCTTCGAAATCGGCACGCGCCCGCTTGAAGCCGGTCGTGCTGCTGTTGGCGAGGTTGTTGGCGATCACGTCCAGCTTGGTTTGCTGGGCTTCCATTCCGGTAGCGGCAGTGTAGAGGGATCGAAGCATGTTGTTTCTCCGTTATCGAGCTATCGAACTAGGCCAACTTGCATCACGCGATCGTCGAGTTGCTTGTAGGCCTGGATGGCTTGCATCGCGAGCTCGTAGTTGCGTTGGGCACCGATCATTTGCACCGTCGATTCGAGCGGCGAGACGTTGCCCAGCTCCAGCTCGCCGACGCGGACGCTTCCGTCGGTGACCTGGCTCATCTGCGTCCCCGCCGAGGGCGTCATCAGCGACGAACCAACGCGGTCCATGGGGCCTTGACTGCTCCACAGCGACAGGTTCCCGACGACTTGAGTGCCGGCCTTCACCTCGCCGGTCGACTCGATCGATACATCGCTGCCCTCCGGAACGACGATGGGCTCTCCGGAAGCATCGAGCACCGGCAGTCCTGCAATTTTGAGCATACCGTCGGAGCCGGTCTCGATGTGCCCATTGCGCGTGTAGGCGACTTTGCCGCCCGGCATTTGCACGGCAAGCATCGCATCGCCGTCGGGGATGATGTCGGTGAGAGAGTCCGTGGTCTCGGTCGTGCCGGGACGCATGTCGATTGTCGTACCGACCACGCCCGACAGAACTTTGTCGGTAGGTCCGCCGGGCGGCAAGAACGAGCTGAACGCTGGTCGTTCGCCCTTGAATCCCGGCGATTCGATGTTGGCAAGGTTGTCGGCGATGGCATCGAGCTGTGCCGCTCGGCCAATAGCCGCTGACATGCCTACGTAGATTCCGTCTGCCACGTTGGTGTTCCTCGCCAAACGTACAAAGCAAGCCAGGTGCCAGCAATTGAGTCATATCCCTGGCGCGAACCATGACCGCGAAGCGCGGGCGTCAGCGCGTCCCCTTTAATAGGAACGCGCAGAGGTCGCAGGGACCGTGGCGCCAACCATGGTTCGTCATCGCGTCGGTCTGTAGTGAAATCTCGGCGCCGCACAGTCGCTGCAGGCGCAAGTTGCTCATGCGTGGAAATCTCTGCCGGGCAGTTCTTGCCGAGTTTCGTCGCGTGCCGCACGCGACGGTGCTCCTTCGACGGCACGCTTCCTGCTGTCACCCAAAATCGATCTTCAGATTTGTCCCGTACGTACCGAGGAGAAGATCGTGAGCAAGAAGAATCGGCTCGATACAGTCGTCTGGCTCCGAGAGACCGAAGAAGACCGCGCCCGGCAGGCCATGGCCGATGCCCAACGGACGGTCGCTGCTGCGACCGATGCCTTGTCGGCGGCGCGAGCGAAAGCTCGCATGGATGAGCGCGCGAGTGCGAGCGCTGCGCATTGGACGATGGTCGAGACGGCACATATCCGAGCGCTGCAAGAAGCGCGACAAGCGGAGAAAGTGGTAGCCCACGCATCCGACGGGCTGGCGCAAAGTCGGACGCGCTACCTTGGCGCCCACTCTCGTGCCGAGGCACTTCGCAAGGCCGTCGAGACGAGGCGGGTGGAAGCGGCCCGAGCCGAAGCGCAAGCCGAGCAGAAGGGCATGGACGAGATTGCCATGCTCCTGCGTGCCGCCGTCGCGTACTAGGCGCGTCTTAAGTTCTCGGCTCGGGCGGGCGCAGCGTGCGCGGACCCGAGAACCTGCCGCTACGCCATTCGTCCGGCAAGTCGTCCGGGAAGGGCCTTCAGGACGCCAGCAACGGTGGCCGCATCCAGGCCTAGCAAGGTGCTCCCATCCTCGACAATCGCCGCGTTTTCCTCCGCTGGTCGAACCGTGAGGTCGTGCCCGGCAACAGCGGCCAGCGCGTTCGCCAAGCGAACCACGTTGGCCAAGCGGAACGGGCGCTCGCTGTCGTACTGGTCGCAAAGGCCGACGGCGTCGACCACGGGCTCGGGCAAAGTCCACGCACGCGTCACGGCGAGACCAACCGTGCGTTCGCATTGCACGATGATGCCAAGCCACTTGGACGGCATGATCCAGCGGTCCACGCGCTTGCCCAGCAATCGCGCCTCGGCGTCGAGAAGCATTTCTGCAACCACCGGCCGGCCAATGTCATGCAAGAGACCCGCTAGATAGCCGGCCTCTGCATCGAGACCGGGCAAGGCTGCCACCAAGTCGTGCGACAGAATCGCGACGGAGAGCGAATGTTCCCACAGCCCGTCGCAAATCTGCGCGATGCGAGGATCGTGGCATTCGACCAGCTGCCGAGCTGCCGTTTCCATCAAGAAGAACGAGAGCTCGCGCGCGCCCAAACGAGTCACGCAGGCCAGTACCGATTCCAGTTTCGAGTACGTCGCAAACGCCACGCTGTTCGCCAAATGCACGAGACGTGCGGCGACGACCGGGTCGGTCTCGATGACGGCCGCGACTTCGGTCAGACTGAAGTCGCGCTTGCGCAGAAGGGTGAACGCACGCGTCGCGACCCGAGGCATGGCTGGCAGCGCGATCTTGTCGGCCGCGATCTGCTCCAAAACCGCGTGCTGGATTTGGTTCGCCAGCTCATCATCGGAAACTTTGAGATGCGTGAGCTTCAACTGCCCGACGACCATCAAGCTATTCTCCTTGGTTGCCGCATCGGCGGTCTTTGCCTCCGCCTTGATGACTCATGCGATCACGTGCATCAGTGAACTGGCCATGTCGTCGGCGACGCGCGCGACGCTGAGGTTCGCCTCAGCCATGCGCTGGTTGACGATGAGCGCCACGGTATCCCCAACCAAGTTCTCATCCGTTCCGGCACGGCGAATACGCTCTGCCACTCCTGCGACATCGGCGCTGCGGTTTTCATACCCGGCCATAGCGCGCTCAAGTGCCTGCAGCATGTTTTGCTTTCGGCACGCCCACCGAAAAAATTAACGGCGAGATTCGCTCAATCGCGGTCGGGCTTCTGCCGAAGGCATGCAGCAGGACGATGCTCGGTTTCCGCAAAGCAGAACGCATGTCGTCGGTACCGGATCCGTCGCAGGTCGCGCAGGAGATTGCCGTTGTTGCGGAGCAGGTCTGCAGCGATACGCACGCCATCAAACAAAGCTTGCCTGATGTAGCCGCCGACGTGATGGCGCTCTGTCAACAAGCATCGACGGACGCCTTGCGCGTCGAAAAATCGGTCACGCGCGACCCGTTCATCAGCGCGCAAATCGTGTCGGTCTCCAATTCGCCCATGTTCGCTCCGCGCATGCCCATCGTCAGCGTCCGCGACGCCATCGTGCGCATCGGCCTGTCGAACGTGAACGACATCGTCATGATGGTCGTGACCAGCTCGACCATGTTCCGCATTCGCGGCTTCGACGAACATGTCAGCAGGGTCACCTCGCGCTTTCCCGCCACGGCGCTCGCGGCGCGCCTGCTCGCAACCGTGCTCAAGTTGCCGACCGAGGCGGCGTTCACCGCCGGGCTTCTGCACGACATCGGTGATCTCATCCTCCTCGACCGCTGCGTGAAGCTGGGCAAGGTGCGGGCGGAGATGCTGCAAGAACCCGTATTTCAGGGCGTCATCATGGATTCCCTTCACGCGCACCACACCAAGGTCGGTGCCGCCGTGTGCACGGTTTGGAAGCTACCGGCCAGCACGGTCGAGGCAGCCGCGCACCATCACGACTACAAGCTCGGGGGTCATCACTACTCGGCGAATCTGGTCGCGGCGGCCGATGCCTTTGCGGACAACATGGGCGTTGGCGTGCCGAACCGGCGCGTCCTCGATCCGGCCGAGGCCGTGTTCAAGGATCTCGGTCTCAAGGCAGATCAGATGACGGCAGCCTTGATCCAGTTCGGCAAGCTTCTGCCATCCGTCCGAATCTTCAAGTAGACGGTTGCGAGACCTCGGATTTCCAGCGCACGGAAAGGACCTCGTTCGGCGGAAGGCGCGCTACTCGCCTTGCATTTCTTCGCGCAGCTTCTTGAGGGCGTCGCCGTGCAGCTGACAGACGCGCGGCTCGCTCACCTGGAGAAGGCGGGCGATCTCGCGGTAGGTGAGATCCTCGTCGTAGTGGAGCGCAAGCACCATGCGCAGTCGTTCTGGCAACGCCTCTATCGCGCGCGTGAGCTGTTTCACCGTTTCTGCACGCTCCAGCTTGGCGTCGCAATCGTCCGAGGACGTCACCCGATGAAGAACGGAATCGAGCGGCAGATGTGGTTCCATGAGCTGGGCGATGCCCGCGACCTCGTCGATGTCGAGGTCGAGCTCTTTGGCAATTTCGTCGACCGTGGCCTCGCGCCCTAGCGCCTCTTCCAGCTTGCGCTTGGCCTTCGCCATGTCATCGGTGCGATTGCGCAATCGGCGCGGCAGGTGGTCCATGCTGCGCAGCTCATCGAGCATGGCACCGCGCACGCGGTGCTCCGCAAAAGTGGCAAAGGTAGCGCCCTTCGCCGGATCGTATCGTCGTGCGGCTTCGAGCAGCGCGAGCGCTCCCGCCGACCAAAGGTCGTCGTAGGCGCTCTGCATGCCGGTACGCCAGACCAAGCGGCGAGCGACTCGCTCGACGAGCGCTTGGTACTTCTCCAGCAGCGCAGCCTCGTCGGTGAGCGCAGGAGAAGAGCTGGCGTAGGTCGCGATTGCCCGGTGTATAGTCATGGTGACTACCGCGGAACGCTGGCCTCCCTGAAAAGACGGTGCCACATGAGCTTCATGCCACCATCGACCATCGGCGGCGGCGCCAGGCTGAACAAGCGATCGGCCACCTGCGTGAGCGCTCGACTGGCCGGCGCCATCGCAAACAGATCCGTGATTGGTCGTTGCGCCATTACCGCTCGATGCACGTTCTCGTCGCGCGTGACGTAGCCGAGATGGCGAATACGGACGCTCAAGAAGCGATCGGCGAGCCCGACCAGCTTTTGAAACACGTCGCGCGCCGCCATTTCGTCGACCACCGAGTTGACCACGACACCGAAATCCTTGAGCCCCATCTGCTGGGACAAGACCTTCACCGCCGCGTAAGCGTCGACCAGCGAGGTCGGCTCGGGCGTTACCACCAGCACGATTTCCTGCGCCACGCCCACGAAGAAAAGCACGTTGTCACCGATGCCGGCCCCCGAATCGATGAGCACGAGGTCGAAGCGGTCCGCCATGCCGTCGAGCACGGCGATGAGGCGCAGCTTTTCATCTTCGCCAAGCTGGGTGAGCTGCTGGATTCCCGACGCTGCCGGCAGGATGTGAATGCCCGGCCGAACTTCGATGAGCACTTCGTCGGCAGCGACCTGCGGATTGAGCAAGTCCCCGACGTGCCGCTTCGGCTTGACGCCGAAGACGATCTCGACGTTGGCCAAGCCAAGGTCGGCGTCGATGATCAGCACGCGCTTTCCGCGCTTTGCCGCGAGGACCGCCAGGTTGGCCGTCAGCATGGTCTTGCCGACGCCTCCCTTCCCGCTCGTCACCGCCATGACACGCAAGGGCTCGGGCGTAGCACTAGCGAGCGGCTTTCCGCCAGCTACACGCAGTCTGAGATTTTCAGCTTGGTCCAAAGCTCAACCTCCGTTGCCGAGCACGCGATCGACGAGGCTCTGCCCGCTCGCCGGGTGGATGTCCTCTGGAACGCGTTGGCCGTCGGTGACACAGGAGACGGCCAAGCTGGTCTCCGCCGTCGCCGAAAGAATCGAACCCGGGCCATCCGATTCGTCGAGCTTCGAAAAAATGAGGCGCTCGGCTCGGTACGAACGGAAGCGTTTGGCCGCGGCACGGATCTCCCGCGCACCGCTGGCCGCCGAGAGCACGAGGTGGCATTCCACGCCATCGACCTTGCGCAGGAGCTCCGCCTGGGCAGTCAACGCGGCGGTGTCCGAACGTCCCGCCGTATCGATGAGCACGAGATTGGCCTCGCCCGAACGGAAAATCGCTTCGCGCAGACTGGCCTCGTCGCGCGCGACATGGGTGGGCACGTTCATGATTTCACCGTAACGTTGAATGTGTTCGCTAGCTCCTATGCGATAAGTGTCGACGGTCACGAGCGAGACCTTGAGGCGGGAGTCGAGAATCGCGTGGGCCGCGATCTTGGCGATCGTCGTCGTCTTCCCCACACCGGTCGGGCCGATGAGCGCCAGCAATCGGCGTTCGCCGCCTTCCCACGGCACTCGGCCCGCCGAAAGGCGCGCGCGCAAGGCCTGGCGCAGAGCCTGGGTGATGTCCTTGTCGCTGCCGCTCGCAGCGCAGCGCAAAGCCTCGCGGGAAATCTCCGTCGCCAGCGCGGTCTCGATACCGCGATCGACGAGACGCTGCACGACACGCGCCGCGACCGCCGAGGGGCCAGCCTCGGCTCGGCCGCCCATCGACTTCGGCTCGGCGCGGTTGCCGTGGAGCTCGGAGCGCAACTCGTCGACGATGCGGCGCAGGTTCGCCACCTCGGTCTCCATATCCATTGGACGTCGTTTCTTGCTCGTCGCCGCGGCCGCCGCCTCCTCGCCCGAACGAACCGCGGTGATTTCAATCTCGCGCTTGCCCCAAAGGCCGCCCACTTCGCGCGTGTTGAGAATGATGGCTTCCTCACCAAGCGACGCCTTCACGGCCTCGAGGGCTGACTTCGGATCTCGTCCGCGGAAAGTTTTGACGATGGCGTTCATGTTCTATTTCTCCAGTCGCACACGCAGCATCAAGCTGCCTTGGTCCAAGACGGCGGGTTGAGGTCGATGGTACCGGCGGGCTCGACTTGCGTGCCCGACACCAGCTCGCGTGCCGTCACCACCCACAAATCGGGAATGAAGCGCGAAGCGAAGTCGTAAATCGGACGGCGCAGATCGGGGGACACGACCAGCGTCGTCGGCCGACCAATGGCGGCGAAGTTCGCCGCGTGCGCTTCCAAGTTGGCCACGAACTTCTTCGCGGTGGCCACGTCCGGCGCAAGCGTCGCCTCGCCTTCGCTTTGGCCGAGCGACTTGCGCAAGAGATCTTCGGTAGTTCGGTCGAGCGTCAGCGCATGAACCACGCCCTTGGCATCCGCCACGCGCGAGGTGATCTGTCGCGCCAGCCGACGACGAACTTGCTCTACCAAGAAGCCCGTGTCCTTGCTGCGCGGAGCTGCGTCGCCGACCGCTTCCAAGACACTGCGGAAATCGCGAATGGAAAGCCCTTCTTTCAGCACCATGCGCACCACCCGCACGAGCTCACCCAAGGAAATCGTTCCCGGGACCACATCTTCGACGACCTTCGGAGCCTCTTTGCCGACGTGAGCGAGCAACTCTTGAATTTCCTGGCGGCCCACGAGCTCGTAGGCATTGCGCCGCAGGACCTCGCACAAGTGCGTGGTGATGACCGACGCCGGATCGACAACCGTCAAGCCGGCGCGCTCGGCGCGCGACCGTTCCGTTGCGGGAATCCACAACGCAGGCAAACCGAAAGCTGGCTCCTTGGCGTGCAAGGCATCCACACCGTCCAGACGCGGCTGCGTGCCCGACGGATCGAGAGCCATCAAGCGGTCGACGAAGGCAACGCCGGGCGCCAGATCCAGGCCGCGAAGCTTGATGCGATATTCGTTGGCATCGAGCCGCAAATTGTCGCGCAGGTGAACCGCGGGAATCACCAGGCCCAGCTCCCCGGCGATCTGCTTGCGCAAAGCCGTCACACGGCCGGGCAGCTCGCCACCGCGTTCGAGATCGATGAGCGAAAGCAGCCCGTGCCCCACTTCGAGCTCGAGCGTGTCGAGGTCGACGAGTGAGCCCAGAGTTTCCTGTTTGGGTCCCGCCGCCGCAGCCGCCTGTGCCTCCGCCGCCGTCGGTCCGGGCTTGGGCGGCTGTCGCCGAGACATGACGAACGCAAAGCCGGCAAGGGCGAGGAACACGACGAGCGGCATTCCCGGCAAAAGACCAACTCCGGCGAGGACCACCGAGGCATGCTTGAGCGTGCGCTTTTGCCCGAAAAGTTGCGTCCCCAACTCGGAGCCCAACTTGGAACCCGAGCTCGCGCGCGTGACGATGATACCGGCGGCCGTCGACACGAGCAGGGCAGGAATCTGACTGACGAGGCCGTCGCCGATGGTCAAGATGGTGAACGTCTCGACCGCGCTTCCCAGCGACATGTGGTCGCGGCCGACGCCGGCGATGAGACCGCCGACGATGTTGATGCCGGTGATGACCAGACCGGCGACCGCGTCTCCGCGCACGAACTTGCTGGCACCGTCCATGGCGCCGAAGAACTCGATCTCTTGCTCCAACGATGCGCGCCGAATTCGTGCTTGGCGATCGTCGATGATGCCCGCGGCCAAGTCGGCATCGATGGACATCTGCTTGCCGGGCAAAGCGTCCAAGGTAAAGCGGGCAGCGACCTCGGCGACGCGTCCCGAACCGCGCGTGATGACGGCGAAGTTGACGACGAGCAGGATGAGGAAGACGACCGCGCCGACAATGAGGCTGCCACCGACCGCGAATTGGCCGAACGCTTGAATGATATGACCAGCAGCGCCGGTGCCCGCCCCACCCTCGAGCAAAATGAGCCGTGTGGTGCCGACGTTGAGCCCGAGTCGAAAGAGCGTGACGATGAGCAGAAGGGACGGGAAGACCGAAAAGTCGAGCGGCCGGTTCACGCCGAGCGATACCAGGAGCACGAGCAGCGAGATGCCGATGCTCATGGCGAGCAAAGCATCGAGCGCCAGCGGCGGCAGCGGCATCACCAGCACGGCCACGACCCCGAGCACGATGACGGCCAAGATTACCTCGGCGCGGTTGGGCTTCTCTTTGCCGGGCCCAGTCGCGACCGGAGATGCGACGGAAGGCTTTGCACTCATCGGGCACCTCCAGCAGCAGCACGCATCGGATTACGACCCAGCACGCGGTAGACGTACGCCAAAATCGCCGCCACCGCTTTGAAGGTTTCCATGGGTACGCAGCGACCAACCTTCACGCGACGATAAAGCAAGCGGGCAAGCGGAATATCCTCGACGATGGGAATGCCGTGCTGGCGCGCCAGATCCCGCATGATTTCCGCCAGCTGCCCTTTTCCCTTCGCGGTTACACGAGGAGCCTGGTCTTCCCCCGGCCGATAGCGAATCGCGATCGCGATGTGCGTGGGGTTGACCACCAGCGCGTCGGCGCGCGGAACTTCGACCTTCACCAGACCCTTGGCCAACTCGCGGTGCTTGCGTCGCCGCCGCGCACGAACCATCGGATCGCCCTCTTCCTCTCGGTGATCCCGTTTTAGATCTTCCTTGGTCATCTTCATGCGCCGCAGGTAGCGAAGGCGGGTTATTGCAAGGTCTGCGCCCGCCAGAAGCGCGACAACCGACAGAATCTTGGCCAGGCCCGCCGCCAGCGGTCGATAGGTTGCCTCGACCTGCATGGCCGGAGTCATGAAGAGCATGCGCGGCAACGACAGGAACGTGGCGCCGAAGGCGCTCCACAGCGCCCACCCGAGTGTCACCACCTTGACTGCAGCCACGCCCAAATCGATGACCATGTCCTTCTGGAAAAGCCGTTTGAGGCGACCGGTGGAAAAGACGCGGGTGAAATCCGGAAAGGTCAGCTCTGGCCAGAGCCCGAGCCGCGTCTGCATCCCGAAAACGGCGACCACCGCGATCGCCACGGCCGTGGGCACGAGCAATGTGATGAGCGCCGGACGCGACAGATAGGCAACCAAGCGATCCGGCGAGGGATTCGTCAGACCGTCCGCCGACGCGTGCACCAGAGTCACGAGCGAGTCGCGCAGCCCAGCCCCGACCATCGCCAGGATGGCGCCGCCAGCGCCCAGCGTGGCCAGCATGCCGACGTCGCGGGCCACGGCAATATCACCGTTTTCCCGAGCGGTTCGCAGACGTCGTTCGCTCGCGCGTTCTGTCTTCTCGTCTTGTTCGGAATCGTCGGCCATCGGACATTCCTAAAGAGGACCCTGGAGGGTCCTTTAGCTCCCCCGCGAACGAGCGCCGTTGGGCGAAGCCCACCTGCGCTCACGCGCTTCCTAGCGTCCTGCAAACGCCGTGCGCGCCGCTTGCGCCACCAAAGCCGCAGCGTCAGGTGCAACCAGATAAAAAGCGCCACAGCCGGCGACCAGCGCCACGGTGAACCCAATGTTGGAAAGATTGAACTGCGGCGCAGCTCGGTTGATGAGGCCAAGTCCGAGGTGGCCGAGCGTGACCGCTGCCAAGACCGGAAACGCCAGCCGTACCGAGAGTGCCAGTGCCCCTGCTCCGTCGGACACCACGCGGGTAGCGATCGTTGCCACGGAAAAGTCCGAGCCCGGAGGCGTCTCGCGCACCGAACGGCAAAGCCACATGATGGCTTCGCGATGAATACCGCCCGCCAGCGCCACGATCATGGCGAGGTACGAAAGCAGATCGCCAAGCGAGGTCGATTCGGCGCCGTGAACCGGGTCGATCATCGAGCCAAAGCTCACGCCGGCAGCGAGCGAAATCGCGCTACCCGCCGCCAAGGCCGCCTCGATGGCAAAGCGAGCCGCGAGTCCGGCGCCACCGCCGACGATGACTTCCATCGCGACGGCCGGAATGAGAGCAGCCGGCTGCTGCCAAGCCGCGAACGAAGGCGCGCCGGCACCCATGAAAACGGCAACCGTGACCGGCACGGAAAACCCCATGCGTACCAGGGACGGAACTCCGCGAGCCGCGAAGATGGGCGCCACCATGAACAGACTTGTGCAGCGGACCAGCACCAGGAAGAAGCCGATGGCCAGCGGCTGCATCGCCGTGAGCATGGGCTAATACCCAGCCATGCTTCGCAACGCTGCCGCGAAGTAGTTCGACAAGCGCTCCATCACCCAGTGTCCCGAGAAATAGGCCACCAGAAGTCCCGTCACCAATCGAGGCAAGAATCCCACCGCCGGGTCGTTGATCTGCGTAGCAGACTGCAACAACCCGACGATCAGGCCGACGACCAGCAACGCGATCACGAAGGGCCCACCGACTGCCGCCAGGACGCCGAAGCCCTCGCGCATGATCCCCGCGGGCAGATCGCTCGTCATCCGAAGCTCCGCACCAAGGACGAAACGACGAGGTGCCAGCCGCCGGCCAGCAGGAAAACCCCCAACTTGAGCGGCATCGCCACCAGGGTCGGCGGCACCATCATCATGCCGAGCGACATCATGATCACGGACACCAGAAGATCGATGAGCACCATGGGAATGAAGAGATAAAGCCCCATGCGAAAGGACGTGCTGAGCTCGGAAATCATGAACGACGGCACCATCACCGTGAACGGGATCACCTCACCGCGCGCCGGTCGCGGCGAACCGGACACCTCAAAAAAGAGACGCAAGTCATCCTCTTTGGTTTGCTTGAGCATCCATTCGGAAAGCGGTGCCTGCGCGCGTTCCAGTGCCTCACCCAGCGTAATCTTGTCATCCATGAGCGGCGTGAACGCCTGTTCCTGCACCTTGCGCACGGTGGGCGCCATGATGAAGAGGGTGAGAAAAAGCGAGAGGCCGATGAGCACCTGGTTGGGCGGCAATTGCGTCGTACCCATGGCTTGCCGGAGAAACGAAAAGACGATGATGATGCGCGTGAACGACGTCAGCGAAAGGATGATCGCGGTACCGAACGAAAGCGCGGTCAAGACCAGGAACAGCTTGACCGCCGTCGAGCCGCCGCCTGCCATGGTTTGCAGGCCGCCGGTGGCGAGGTTGGCAAGCGAAGGCGCAGCGGCGGACGCGGGCATGGCTACGCCACCCGGCCGGACACGCCCAGCGAGAGCTTGCGGCGCAATTCCTGGTCCTCGAGACTTTCGGAAAGGAGATCCTCGAACTCACGCGCCGACGATGCCAGCGGCGTGGCCGGCCGGTGAAAAAGCCGACTGAGCAGCGAGCTCTCATTCTTCGTTTCGGAAGTCGGCTCGTCGCCCTGCAACCGCGCCTGCGCCAAAGCACGCAGTCCCGCCACCGACTCCTCGGAAGCCGCGACCGGTTCATCGGCGAGCGCTGCCGGCTGTGCGTTGCCGGCCTCGGGCGCAGCGGCTGGTACCTGTGCGTCGAGCAGTGCCACGCCGGCTTCGCTGACACCGAGGACCATGGTGCGACCACCGACATTGGCGATGACCAAGGAGCGGCGTGGGCCGATGGAAGCCGTCTCGACGATCTTGATCATGCGGGGCCGTGCGGTCCGCCGACGAGCAAACACCACGGCAGCAAGCGCAAGTCCGGCCAGCAAGACAATCGCCAGAACCGTCGACACCTCCCCTGAGGACGACTTCGACTCGAGGCCGCGTCCCGGGCCCGACGAGCTTGTGCTATCGACGACGGCTGGGGCAGCCACAGGAGCATCCGGCTCGCTGGTCTTGGCCGGAGCCAGCGCGTTCGGCGCGGCAGCCGCGGCGACGGTCGGCTTGGCCGCGGCGGAGGGCTCTTCGCCGCTCGCCTTGTCTGCTTTGACCTCATTTTTCACGTCTCTCGCTTCGGGCTTGGCTTTCGCGGGACGGTTGCTCACCTCCTCGTCGGGCAATGCTTCACTCTCCGCGCGCGCCGCTGCGGACGGTAGAGCGAGAGCGGCTCGCAACGACTCGACGTCGGCATGACTTCGCGTCTTCGCGGCCAGCGGCGCCTCGGGCGAAGGCTTTCCCGCGTTGTCACCGTCGTGCGCACGCACCGGCGCCGCCACCGAACCAGCGGCGGCATCATGACCGCAGGCCGCGCGGACGCGCACACCGGATGGCGTGGGTTCGACGAGCAGCGGCTCGCTACAGTGGGCCGACGTGGGAATTTCCAGCTTGGTGTAGCGGGCGCGTGGATAGACGACGATCGGTTGCTCGTTGCTCCCGAACGCACGCTTCGATGCCGTCGTTCCTTGCACGTAGACCCAGATGCGATGCGCGCCACTGACGACACCGCGAACGTCCGATCGATCCACCGGCTCGGAGGTCGCAACGTCGACCGTAACCGACGAGTCCGAGCTTTCGGCATGGACGTCCTGAATCAGAACCGCGGTCAAAGGCAGAAGACTAAGAGCTATCAGCATGGTGACCTCCGGCTAGCGTAGACGTGCGATGCGCTCGGATGGACTGATGATGTCGGTGATGCGAACGCCGAACTTGTCGTTCACCACCACGGCCTCTCCGCGCGCGACCAGGCGGCCATTGACCATGAAGTCGAGCGGCTCGCCGGCGATCTTGTCGAGCTCGATGACGGAGCCAGGGCTGAGATTCAGCAGGTCCTGAATCGACATGCGTGCGCGGCCCAGCTCCACCGATAGATCGAGGGGTACGTCGAGAAGGAGATCCAGCTTGCGCGGGTTTCCCGATTCGCCACTCGTGCCAACGTCTTCTGCCATGGTTTTCCTCGTCGCTTGGAATGCGGATTAGGTGGATGGAACAAACGCTTGCCCTGCCGCGCGTGCGGCTCGGCTCGGCTGCGTCGGTTGTGCAATTGCTTTCAAAATCTCGACAGCCATGCCGCCGCCGACAACACGCGGCGAAGCCGTCATCTTTTGTCGGCCCTGAACGAAGACCGGCAACGGCGAGCCTTCGCTCGTGTTGAGCGTGATGATGTCGCCCTTCTTCAGCTCCAAAAGGTCACCGAGCTGAAGCGAGCGATGGCCGATCTCGACCTTCAGCTCCACTTCGACGGCTTCGATCTCGCGGGCCAGTGCTAGCGAAAAGCGCGCGTCGCGCTGGCCGCCCAATCGTGGCGGCGAGGTGAGTAACTTCTTCGCCGTCTCGACCGCCGAATAAGGAATCGCCAGCATGAGCTTGCCGTCGAGTGCGCCGGTAATCTCGAAGGAACAGAGGATGGCAACGTCCGACGGCGTGGCGATGATGGCCATGCGCGGATCGGTTTCAAAACGCAAGACTTCCGGCTTGAACGAGAGAACGCCCTCCCAGGCCGTGGCCATGCCGTCGCACAAGATGCCGAGCAAATGCTTGAGAACGAGCTTCTCGACATTGGTCAACTCGGCTCGCTGTTCGGAATTCTGCGCCGCCGTGGCCACGCTGCGATCACCCAGCGCGGCGCCCAAGAAGGCGCGCGAGAGACTGCCCTCGACGATGGCCAAAGCGAGACCGTGACCCGCACCCAGACTGAGCACGCCCGTGACGGTTTGGTCGGCAACGCTTCCGATGACTTCGGCGAACTTCATCAGCACCGCTGGCGACGAAGCCACGCGCAGTTCCAGCCGTAGCCGGCCCCCCATGGTCTTGGCAAACGCCGAGGCGATACGCTCGTTGATCGAGTCGAGCGTCGGCATCTGCCCGCGAATAATGCGGTCCTGGCTCGTCAGATCGTATTGGACAACGGAGCTCTCGCTCGGCTCGCCGCCGGCGCTCGGCTCTGGCCCCACGCGACCCTCTTGGATCGCCTGCATGAGGGCTTCAAGTTCTTGCGCGTCGAGAGGAGATGCCATCGCTGTTTACTCCGTAAGGCCGTCTTGAGGAGCCTATTGAATGACCAACTCCGTGATGAAGACCGAACGCACGCGGTGTGAGGCCAAGATATCGTCGAGCTTCTTCGAGACGGCTTGCTTGATGCGATCCATGCCTTCGCTCCCTCGCAGCTCGTCGAGCGCGCGGTCCGAAAAGTACGAAATGATGGCGTCGCGAATATGCGGCATGCGCGCTTGCACGGCGGCGCGGTCGGACTCGCTACCCAGCTCGAGGTCGAAGGCCACGCGCACGTAGCGGTCGGTGTCGGTACCACGCAATTGAATGATGAAGTTCTCCAATTTGAGGATGGGTCCCGGCGCTCCGTTGGGATCGCCCGCAGCGGCTGGCTCTTCCTTTCCGTGGCTCTCGCCGTGGCCCTCGTCGTGTCCCTCGCCTTTCGCCGCGCCCTCTTCGCCCGGCTTGCTCACTTGCGCGGAAGCCGGATGTACCGGTGGCGCCGCGCCTGCAGCGGGCGGCTTGCGGAGAAGAACAACGGCAAGCACCGCGCCCATGAGCACGGTATTGGCGACGAGGATCATCGGCACCAGCTTGTTGCCCTTGTCCACGGGCTTAGCGACGGGTTGTTCTTCTTCCTTGGTGTTCTCCGCCATAACGGGATTCCTCCACCAGCCTGCCTCAGCAAGGACCGTACCTACGTCGATCGCACGATTTCTCGCGGCTATCGGGCGCCACACCGATGACACCGGCCCCGTGCGCGTCAGGTTGTTGGCTTTGCCGTTGACCGGAATCTGGCGCGGGATCGCAGACGCTCAAGTACCGCCCTTGAACCGCCGATTCTCAGTGAGTTTTCGGCCCTGTGCCGAGAGCGACTATCTTGACAACGAATACGCACATTCATGGAGAAGCCTCATGACGTCCGCTTGCGGACGACTGCGCGTGCTCATGGTCGAAGACTCGCCGTCGGATGCCGATCTGGTTTCGCGCCAGCTCCAGCGCTGTGACCTCGACGTCGAGATAGTTCGAGTGGACAGCCTGAGCGAGCTCGATCAGGCGCTGGGCGCAGAGACCTGGGACGCGATTCTCTGTGACTACTGCTTGCCCGGTTTCAGTGCCGAGCAGGTGCTGACCGCCCTCGCGGCGAGCCGGCAGCAGATCCCACTCATCGTCGTGTCGGGCACGGTGCCCGCCGAGCTGGCCATCGAGCTCATGCGCCGTGGGGCTCGCGATTACGTCCCCAAGAGCAACCTGGCGCGCCTCGGTCCGTGCCTCCAGCGCGAAATCGAAGAAGCACGCCAGCGGGCTGAACGCGAACGCAGCAAGGCCGAACGACTGCGGCTCGAAAGCGAGCTGCGCTCCTCCGAACGCCGTTACAAGATGCTGTTCGACAGCTTCGCCGACGCGCTCTTGATTCTCGATCTCGACGGACGCATTGTGGACGTCAACGAGACGACTTGCCGCCAATTGCACAAAAGTCGAAGCGACCTTCTGCATCGACCGCTCGCCAGTCTCGACATGTCCGGCATCCCTCCCGACGTCTATGTGGCCCGTCTCGACGCCGTCCGAGGCTTCGGCCACGCCTCGTTCGAGCTTCTCTACATTTGTCCGGACCACACACGTCTCGTCTTCGATACCAGCCTACGCATCATCGAGTACGGCAGCGGAACCGCTATCCTGGTCGTTGCTCGCGAAGTCAGCGAGCACAAGCGAGTCGGCGACGAGCTTCGTGAGCTGACTGCCGAGCTCGAGCAGCGGGTGGCAACCCGCACGGCCGAGCTCGAGCGCTCGAACACGGCACTCGAAGAAGCCAAGGCGGAGGCCGAGCGAGCCAACCGGGCAAAGAGCCTCTTCCTGGCGCGCATGTCCCATGAGATTCGCACCCCGCTCAATGCCATCCTCGGCTATTCGCAGCTGCTCTTGCGCGACGCCTTCATGGCACCGCAAGACCGCGAGCAACTGCGCACCATCAGTCGCTCGGGCGAGCATTTGTTGGCGCTTATCAATGACATCCTCGAGATGTCCAAGATCGAGGCAGGCGGCGCCCAACTCAACACCACGACATTCGATCTGGGCGCGCTCGTGCACGACATCGCAGCCATGTTCAGGTTGCGCGCACAAAACAAAGGACTGTCGCTTTCCGTCCATCTAGACAATGCGCTACCGCCGGCCGTGGTGGCCGACGAGAGTAAGCTCCGTCAGATCTTCATCAACCTGCTCGGCAACGCCGTCAAGTTCACCCAGTTTGGGCAGATTGCCTGGCAGGTCCGCACCCAGGCCAGCCGCCTCCTCATCACGGTCGAAGACACCGGACCCGGTATCGATCCCGCCGACATGCGGCGACTGTTCGAAAAGTTCAGCCAAACCTCGCTCGGCGTGCGCGCTGGCGGCACCGGTCTTGGGCTCGCCATCAGTCGCGAGTTCGCGCGCCTCATGGGCGGCGAAATCAGCGTCGATAGCCAGCCCGGCAAGGGCAGCTGTTTTCACGTCGACGTACCGTTTGTCGAGGGCAGCCTGACCGACCTGGCGACGCGCACCAATGGCCGGCGCGTTGCCACCATCAAGCCCGGCTCAGGTCCATGGCGCGTGCTGGTCGTCGACGACCAAGACGATAGCCGCGCCTTGCTCGTGAAAATTCTCTCGTCGGTCGGATTCCAAACCTACGAGGCTACGGACGGCGCGCAAGCAGTGGCCAGTTTCGAGGAGATTCGTCCGCACGCCGTCTTGATGGACCTGCGCATGCCGGCGATGGATGGATTCGAGACCACCCGCCGGATCAAACAGAGCACCCTCGGGGCCACAACACCCATCCTAGCGGTCACCGCCAGCACCTTCGAGGACGACCGCCGACGAGCGCTCGATGGCAACATGGACGATTTCATCGCCAAGCCCTTTCACGACACCGAAGTCCTAGAGACCCTCGCTGCGCGCCTCGGAATCGAATACCTGTACATGGACAATGTCCGCACGCCGACGCCGGCCCTCCTGCCGATCGCCCCCGATGCAAGCAGCAACGAGAGTCTCTCCCGCGTTTCTTCTCAGTTGCTCGATGAGCTTCGCTCCGCGACGGTTGCCGCAGAATACGACCGGGCACTCGAGCTGGTCGGCGATTTGGCCGCCACCGTGCCGGCAACCGCGGAACAACTGCGGCGCCTCGTGCACAGCTTCGACTACCAGGGCGTCATCGACCGTCTTGGGACCTAAGAGGAACCATGCGCGAAAGCCCCTCACCCGATCTTGCGTGGCCCAGCATTCTGGTCGTCGACGACACGACCGCCAATCTACACATGCTGGCCGACATGCTGAAACGGCGGGGCTTCCGCGCGCGTCCGGTGCCCAGCGGACGTTTGGCGTTGCAAGCCGTTCGCGCCGATCCGCCGGATTTGATTCTCCTCGACGTCAACATGCCTGACATGGACGGTTACGAGGTCTGTGCCGAGCTCAAGAAGGATCCCAGTCTGGCCGCCATTCCGGTCATCTTCATCAGTGCTTACGGCGAGATGGTGGACAAGATTCGCGCCTTTTCCGTTGGCGGCATCGACTACATCACGAAACCGCTTCAGGTCGAGGAAGTGGAAGCCCGCGTCTCCATCCACCTGAAGTTACGGCGTCAGCAGCGCGATCTCGAAACCCTGCTCGCTCGCCAGCGCCAGCTCGAGGGCACGCGCGACAGCATGGTGCACATGATTGTTCACGATCTTCGCGCACCGCTGACCGCGGTCTTCAACTACATCGATTTGGTGCGCGAGCACGAGGCCGGCTTCATCTCGGTCGAGTCGATGCAGAATCTCGACCTCGCCATGAAAGCATCGCGCTTCATGGTGCAGATGGTGAACGTCCTGCTCGACACCAGCAAAATCGAGTCGGGCCACATGCAGCTTCGCCTTGCCGAACACGACGTGGGCCAGGTCATTGGCGAAGCGATCGACGCCATTCGCTCGCTGGCGGACGAGCGCAACGTTCTCTTCCGTCCGATTCCCATTCGCGCCACCTTCGACCACGACGCCATTACCCGCGTCGTGCAGAATCTGGTGAGCAACGCCGTCAAACTGACCCCCCCGGGTGGCGACGTCCGCATCGCCCTTTTGCCTCACGTCGATCGTGTCCGCGTCGAGGTCATCGACCACGGCCCTGGCATCGCCGCCGAGCACCACCCGAAGATCTTCCAGAAGTTTGCCCAACTCGACACCAAGGTCCGGCAAAGCATTCCCTCGTCGGGGCTCGGACTCTACTTCTGCAAATTGGCCGTGGAAGCACACGGCGGCAGAATCGGCGTCGACAGCGACATCGGCCGCGGCAGCACCTTCTGGTTCGAGCTGCCGCTAGCCCGCACTAGCGGCGGGCTAGCAGAATTGTAATGGAAACCCTGGGAGGGTTTCCAAACCTTCCCGCGATGGTCCGCGCCGAGCAAAGCTCGGCGGCTCCCCACGCGTTTGGCTCCCCTGTCAAAGGGAGCGTAGGCGCTCGCGATCCTTGCTGGTCGCTGCTGCGCGTGCCAAGCCCACCTCCTCGGCCATCGCGCCCAGGAATGCGTCGATGGTTGCATCGGGCAATTCGCCCATGTTGGCGATCTGGATGTGGTGCAAGCCAAGCTCGCCCTTGCAGCGATAAATGATGAAGCCCCGATCCTTCATGCGCGCGTAAAGCACGTCGATGGCAATGAACGACGGCACGCGCGCCGTGATGATGGTATGCGATTCACGGCCGGTATTGGTGAGCGATTGGAAGCCGAGATCGGTCAGAACGCGCCGGATGAGCAAATTGCGACGCCGATAGGTCTGACGCCGGGCTTGCACCCCACCCTGCTCGAAAAGCTCGTCCAGGGCCTTTTCCAGGGCGAAGAACGACGACACGGCCGGCGTGAACGGCGTCTGGGCCACGTCGGTGAGGTAGCGCCGATAGCGCTTCAAATCGAGGTAGTAAACCCGCGGCTTGATGTCGGCGATGCGCGGCCACACCGTGGGCGCCACGCACACGAACGAGACGCCCGAAACCGAATGCAGACACTTGTTCGCGGACGAGTAACACACGTCGATGTTGTCGCGAACCACGTCAATTTCCTCGGCTCCTAGCGAAGAGACGGCGTCCACCACCAAGGTGACCGATCGGGCCCGGCAGATGCGGCCGATGGCGCCGACGGGATTCACGACGCCCACCGAGGTCTCGTGGTGAATCATGGCCACGACGGAGATCTCGGGATCGGCGTCGAGCATCGATTCGAGCACCGCCGGATCCGGCAAGGTGCCCCAGGGGCAGTCGAGCGTCACGAGAGGCATGCCGTGCAGACGGGCGATCTCGCCCAGCCTCTCGCCGAACGCCCCGTTGGAAATGGTGAGAATCTTCTTTCCTTCGGGCACGACCGAGGCGACGGCCATTTCCATGGCGGCCGTGCCAGAACCCGTGAGCAACAGCATCTCGTGCTCGGGCGAAGCGCCAAATACCGGACGCAGTTTCTGCTGCAGGCGCCGTACGACGCCGGAATAATCTTCGTCGCGGTGGCAGACATCGTAGTGGACCAACGCTGCTTTGACTCCGGCGGAGGTAACCACCGGCCCAGGATTGAAGAGCGTATAACGTGGCAGGTTCTTCTCGGCCAGCAGGCTCTCGATGAGGGCCAGCGTGTCGGGACCGCTGGAGCGCGAGGCCGGCCAACTGCCGGGACGAAGCAGCTCGTCTCCATAGACCCGCAACAGCCACTCGGCGTGAAGCCGCATGTCCGGCGAATCCACGTCTTGCCAAATCGCGCCCGCCACGTCGTGTGCGACTACCCATCCCCGCCGAGCAGCCTCGGCCACACCTTCTGTCAACGATGGATTTCGCGTCTTGGCCAATTCATCCAAGCAAGCGACCAGCGTGGGCGACGTCACGAAGAGACCCGAGCTGACCGCGTCGTGATCGGCCAAGCTCTTCCCGATGGCGACCACCCGTTTGTCCCGACTCGGCATCTCGCGCAGCTTGACCTTCGTGGCGTCGTCGAAGTCGAACACCCGCGACAGATCCGGATCGACAGCCAAGACCGTTAGATCGCCTTCGCACGGCTGTTGCGCCATTTCTCGCACCAGGTGCGGCGCCGCAATTTGATCCGACATCACCAGCAGCGTGCGCTCGGTAATGAACTCGCGTGCAGCCAACACCGACAGACCGTTGGGGCGCTCCCAGTTCGCATTGGAAAAGAAGACCAGCTCGGGCAGGCTGCCCTCGCTTTTCTTCATCGCCTCGACTTCCGCGCGGACACGCGCACCGTCGAAGCCGAGGGTCACGCCCACACGACGAATCCCTGCGGCGCCGAGCCCGCGAAGGGTACGCAGGATGAGCGGGACGGAACCAACCTCGGCAAGGCAGTTCGCCGTGTTCGGCTCGGCAATCGGCCGCCCGCGACCAGCGGCTAAGATCAACGCTTGACGAATGGTGCCCAAAGCAGGGCGAGAGTAACACGAGGACGAGATCATGCGTTCGCTTCGTGCAATCACCGTTCCGCCCGGGTGACGCCAGCAATTTCGACGGGTTATCGCGACGTCTCGCGCACTGTCGACTGCCCGTGTTGGTTTTTCATCGAACGAAAGGTCGAACGGGCGATAGAAAACCAACAGACCGGAACGGCGCAGCCGCGGCGGGCCTACTTGCTGGCAGCGCGCGCGCCTTCGGCGACCACGGCGCCGGCGCGCACGCGAAGGCGGTACACCGAGTTCTCGGTTTCCACGTAAATATCGGGCTCGCCAAATTCGCCAAGAACGCGGCGAACTGGCGTCGTCACCATACGGTGCCCGCTCGGCTCGCGGAAGATCACCATGCCCCGGCCGATGGTCGGGTAGCTAATAAGGAAACCCTGAAACGCTCGGCCCAAACCCACAACGGAAGAAGGATCGCGCGAATTGTCGCGAATTTTCGTTGCCGTGATGCTGACCATTCGGAAGCCTTAAACCCAAGTTTAGCATAAACACTGCAAGCGCTATACTCTCGTGGCACATGGCGAAGCCCGCCCGCAGCCCGCTTCTGGGATACAACCACAATGTCCGATATGAGGGACGGATATTCCACGTCCAAACCGAAGATTCGGGTCCGGGGAATCCTCATCTTTTCACGCACTTGTTCTTCCAGGGCAGCATTCTGGCGAGTAAGCGCAGCCAGTACGACCCCGAAACGTTCGAAGACGAAGTGCGTAGCTCGATGCAGGGCCAGCATAAGGCCATCCTGAGAGAGCTGAAGCAGGGCGCCTTCGACGAACGCATCGCGCGCTTTTTCGAGCTACGGGGTGAAACCTTCAAACCCGACGTGCCCGCTACGTTGGACGCAGCGGCTCCCGATGCCACGGCACCAGCGGAAGCTCCGGTCGAATCCGCGGAGGCAGCGCCACTCGAGACGGCTCCACCAGAGGCGGAGCCCCTGGTCGACGATATGGCCGCCCCGGTTGAGGCGGCTGCCCCGATGGAACTTCCCTTCGAGGCCGAACCGTCCTCCGAGGAGGCGCCGCCACAAATCGTAGCCGCCATCCCGACGGCGGAAGCGATGCAAGAAGCCTTTGCCGATCCAGCAGAGATAGCGCCCCTCAGTGCGACGGAGCAGCCACCAGCAGGCGCGGCCGTCCTGGATCTCGATGCTCTGCCGACCCCGCCGATGGAGAGAACGGCGACGCCCGAACCTTTGCCGATCCATTCAACTCAACCTGCCGTGCCCGGCCCGGGTACCTACGCGCTACGTCGCCCCACGCGCGAAGAAATAGTGGAGCCGGGGCCGAGGCCACGAGCAGTGCCAACGGGACGGCCTGGCCAGCCACGCCCCATCACGCCCGTCGTCGTTCAACGCCAAGTCGTCGTGGGCGCCGGAGGTGGTCCGGTCATGGCTCCGCGCAAGCCGTCGACCACGCCGGTGCGGCGCCGCCCTGTTTCAGGCGGTCCCTACGTGGTCAAGGAGGGCAGCCACGCGGACATCGTCGGCGCTACGGCGAATCGCAGGGACGTTCCGCCGCCGCGACCGCTGGAGACATCACCCGAGACACCACGCACCGCCGAACCCAAACGCCCGCCCGTGCAAGAGGGCGCGCCCCACGTTTCGGTAACCGACCAGAGTCTCGACGACGTCATCTTGGCGTACCTTTCGCAAGGCGAAAGGAAGAGTTAGTGAGCGGGCCGCCCGCCGCCTCGACAGTGCCGGGGCACCTGTTTGCAGTCGCGATGATGGCCGCCGCGGCCCTTGGCTGCAGCAAGAGCAGCGCCTCTCACCGCGATGCCGCGCTGGTTGCGCCCGATGCTCTGACGACTGCGAGCGATGCAGATCCCGACGTGAGCGCCAAGTATGAGGACGCGCGCACCGGCATTGGCGGCGGGTTTCCCTGCGACGCTTCGGAGCAGTGTTTGACCGGAACCTGCACTCTCGGCGTCTGCAGCGACTGGCAGCACGCCATGCGGATTCGTGTCGACACGACGCCGACCGGAGCCGACGTGAGCGAGACCGTGACCGACTTTCCCTTGCTCGTCCGCTTGGGAGGATACGCCAATGCCTTCGACTTCACCCAGGCACGCGCCGACGGTGGCGACGTTCGTTTCGTCGACGACAAGGGCCGCAATCTGAACTATCAAATCGAGAGATGGGACGGTACGCGACAACTGGCCGAGCTGTGGGTGAGCGTGCCGCAAATCGTGGGCAACAGCGCCGCGAATACCATCTTCCTGTACTGGGGAAACGAATTCGCAGGCCCCGTTGCATCGGGCACGGCCGTCTTCGATCGCTATAGCTTCGTGTACCATATCGAAGACACCATCGTGTCACCGCCAGGAACCAAGCAGGTCCAGGACGACTCCGGCCACAACGACGTTGGATCCATCGACTCTCCTCCTTCCGGCTCTCCCGCCTCCGTGAATACCGACGCCGACGGAGCCATCGCCTACGGCGTGGCGCTCGATGGAAGAACCAATTTCCTTACGACGTCCTCCATTCCGCAGGATCCACAGTCACTCTCCATTTCGTTGTGGTTCAACGCGCAGCTCAACGCCCCCGGCGGACTAGCGGCTTTCTACCGACCCGGCTCCGGCACGAACGACGGGCTCACCAACCACGCCATTGCCATGAACCCCGACGGAACCTTGTCCTTTTCGTTCTTGCACCAGAGCACGCGGGTGGCCGTCACCAGCTTGACCAGCTACGGCGACAATACCTGGCACTTCGTGACCGCGCGCCTTTCGGCCTCGGGGCAGTATCTCTTCGTCGACGGCGAATCGGTCGCCGAAGATCCCACGCTCACCTCGGCCGACTCCAGCCAAGACAGTGCCTGGCGCTTCGGCCAACTTCCGGGCGTTACGACCGCAGGGATCCCTTCGACCTATTGGGCCGGTGTCCTCGACGAGATCCGCGTGAGCGACGTCGAGGAGAGCGCTGCTTGGATCAAGCTCTCGTACGCCACCCAGCGACCAGGAAGCTCGGCCGTGGCGTATCTACCCGACGAGTAGCACCGAGCGATCGCCGCTGCCGCATCAGTGCTACTTGCTACTTGCCCAGCTGGCCGGTATCGACCACTCGCACACCGGCGGGTGGCGTCCACTTGAAGAGCGCATCCGCCACCTTGCCGTTGACCTCGAGGTCGTCGAAAGCAAAGTGATTCGTGTTGCCTTGGGAATCGACCAGGATGCTCTCGCGGACCAGGTATTCCTTGGGATCGACGATGAAAAGGATGGACTTGTAGGACGACTGCGGCTGCTTGGGTGAAAGCGCCAGGCGAATATCGCCGGGACGGCCATGCTCGTCCTTGGCAAACGTCACGTCGAACTCATCGACGAGCTTGCCCTTGCCCATCAGAAAGGCGAGCGCCGCCGGCAACTGCGAGCTCTTGAGCTCCTGCTTGAAGGCCTGCTTTTCCGTGGGCTCGTAGAGCCACAGCACCTGTCCGTTCGAAAGGAACATGCGCGGTTCTGGCTTGTCATAGTCCCAGCGCATGCGTCCCGGCTTCTTGAAGGACAGCGTGCCGGTGGAAACCGTGGCCCGTCCCACAACCGCGCGGCTATACGTCTGCGTGAACTTGGCGCGAAAATCCTTCGCCTGGTCGTAGCGCCTCTGCATTTTTTCGAGGACCGAACGCAACTCGAACGCGTCGTTCGACGATGCGGCCGGCTTGCCCGCGTCGGCCGGCTTGGCGGGTGCGGTCGCGACCGGGCCTGCCGCCAAGAAGAGAGCAAAAACGAGGGTCGTCATCGCGGCAGCTTAGCGCAAACCGCGCGCGCTTACGCTCCCGGCTGGCTCAAGTACTCACCGCGCGGTGCGATCACTTCGCGGGGCTTGATGCCGTTCGACGGACCGACCAATCCTTCGCGCTCCATCTGCTCGACCATTCGGGCCGCGCGGTTGTAGCCGATTTGCAGCCGACGCTGAATGAACGAGACGCTCGCCTGGCGCGTGTCGCAGACGATGGCGATGGCCTGGTCGTAGAGCTCGTCGTGGAAATCGTCGACGGCGGCAGCGCCCTCGCCGTCTTCCTCGTCGCGAGCGGTGAGGATGTTCATGTCGTAGACCGGCTTGGCCTGCTTCTTGAGGAAGTCGACCACGCGGTGAACTTCGTCATCGGACAGGAAGGCGCCTTGGATGCGCTTGAGCTTGGTTCCGCGATCCGAGAACAGCATGTCGCCGTTACCGAGCAAGGTCTCGGCACCCGGCTGTCCCATGATCGTCCGCGAATCGATCTGCGAAGCGACTTGCAAAGCGATACGGCTCGGGAAGTTCGCCTTGATGACGCCCGTGATGACGTCCACGGATGGGCGTTGCGTAGCGAGGATGAGGTGGAGGCCGGCGGCACGCGCCTTCTGCGCGAGACGTGCGACCGCGGTGTCGACCTCTTTCGAGGCAACCATCATGAGGTCGGCAAATTCGTCGATGACGATCACGATGTACGGCAGCTTGCGAGCTGGCGGTTCGGCGTGGTCTTTGGCGAACTGAGCCGCCGCCGCTGCGTCGGAGATCGCCTCGGCCATCTCTTGGCTGATAGCGCCGCCCGCAGCCTCGACGGGCGCGCTGTCCGCGTCCACCTCGACCTCGTGCTCGGAACCATCCGCGTCGGCCATGACCACCTTCAGGCGCTTGCTGTGAGAGGCGCGCTCGACTTCCGGCTCGTCTTCAGGCTCTTCCTCGACGTGAATCCGATTCTGGTCGGCCTCGACCTTGGCGTTGTAGCTGGCAATGTCGCGCACGCCACTCTTGGCGAGCAGCTCGTACCGACGTTCCATCTCGTCGACCGCCCAGCGCAACGCCAGCGACGCCTTCTTCGGATCGGTCACCACCGGCAACAGAAGATGCGGAATCCCTTCGTAGATCGAGAGCTCGAGCATCTTCGGGTCGACCATGATGAAGCGAACCTCTTCGGCCGTGGCCGAATAGAGGATACTGGTGATCATCCCGTTGACCGCGACGGACTTGCCAGAGCCGGTGGTGCCAGCGACCAGCAAGTGCGGCATCTTGGACAAGTTCACGCTGACCGGCGCGCCCTTGGTGTCTTTGCCGAGGCAGATCTGCAGTTTCGAGGCCGACTTGCGGAAGCTGTCGTCTTCGAGAATCTCCTTCAAATAGACGGTCTCGCGCTTCTTGTTGGGAATTTCGATGCCGACCACGGCCTTGCCCGGGATGGGCGCCACGATGCGCACCGACTGTGCTTCGAGTGCCATGGCCAAATCGTTTTCGAGCTGGACGATCTTGCCGGTGCGGGTTCCCGGCGCCGGTGCGAACTCGAAGGTGACGATGACCGGACCCATCTGAATGGCGGTGACCTTGCCACGCACGCCGTAGTTGCCGAGGGCCTGCTCCAGACGCTCGGCCATCGCACGCAACGTGATCTCGTCGGTCTCCACGCCCTTCGGCGGGATGTATTCCAGCAGGTCGGGCGACGGCAACTGGAAGGCACCTTCGGACAAGCGAATGAAGCCAGGGCCTTCTTCCTTCTCTTCGGGCGCCGGCTTCTCGACGGGGCGCACGACGGGCGGAACGATGAGCGGCCCGGGCCTGCCCCAGGAAGGATCGGGAGCCGCGGCATTGGCCTCGGTCGGTCCATCGTCGAGGGCGCTGGTGACCGGTGCGATGATGGCGATGGCCGGTGCAGCTTCGGCTTGCTTCTCTTCCCTGGCCTTCGTGCCGGCCACCTCGGCCATGGCGGCACACTCGACGGCAGCGACCTCGGCGACGACGGCAGCGACAGCACGACGCTCCTCGTTTTCTACCGGGGCATCGTTGCCGGCAGACAATGGCTCCTCGATAGTGGCCATGGCTTGCGCGGTCTCGGCAGCCTCGGTCTCGGCAGCGGCCGAAAGAGACTCGGCGAGCGCTGCCGACGGAATCGGCTGGTGAATGGGACACGACTCATCGACATCGTCCCGAGCCGCCTCGATGCCCGGGCTGTCTTGCGACGTCGCCATGGCGTCGAGGGCGTCGAGATCGGCTGAATCCTGCTCGGTCTCTGCCGGTTCTTCAGCTGCGGATTTTTCCGGGAACATAGCCACGACGACGCGGCCAAGCGCGCGACCCGCCGAGACGGCGGCGCGACCGACGACACCCGCACTGAAACGCGCTGCCCGAGTCACGTGACGGCCGGCCCATGCCAGGGAATCGAGGACCTCGACCACGCGAATGTCCGTGAGAAGAAGAATCGCCGTGCAAAGAAAGATGGTCCCGGCCAAGGCCGCGCCCACGCCACCGATGAAGCTGGCCAGGATTTGACCGACGTATTGACCAAACAATCCGCCCGGTCCGTGCAGCAGAACTTTTCCGTCGGAAAACGGCAAGTGACACAGCACCGCCACCGACGAGACCAACGACAGGAACCCTATCGCTTCGGCAAAGCTCGCGATGAGCGGCTTGGCACGGCACAAGCGCACCGCCACTACCAAGCTGGCCCCCATAAGAAGATACGAGGCAACCCCCGCCAGCGAATAGATCAGTGCCGCGGTCGCCGCTCCGCCTGGTCCCATCAGACGGCTGTTGCCGGCTTGCATGGAAATCACCGAAACCAGCGAAAAGAGTCCGATCCCGAGAAGTCCAATGCCGAGAATCTCCCGGCGTCGGCCGCTTCCTACTCCCTTGCTCTTGGATGTGCCCATAATGTCCCTGGTGTGTGTCGGAGTATGTGTCTGTCTTACTACCTATACCTACATCACCACCGTAGCCGTAGCCGCAGAACCGTCAAGTTTTCGGCCAAACGCCGACAACGCGATGCGCGCGCTAAACTGAACGATGCGCTGGCGGCAGGGGAAAGGAGATCGCGAACTGCGTTCCGCGACCGGGTTCACTCTCCACGTCGATGTGGCCGCCGTGCCGCTCGATGATGCCGTGCACGATCGAGAGCCCGAGACCCGATCCTTCGCCGACGTCCTTCGTCGTGAAAAACGGATCGAAGATGTGCGGCAGGACGTCCTTGGGAATGCCGGGACCGTCATCGGCGACGGTCAGCAGAACGCGCGCGTCTTGGTTCTGCGCGATCACCCGGATGGTCCCGTCGCGATCTCCGATGGCCTGGGCCGCATTGGTGAGCAAGTTCATGAGCACCTGGTCGACTTGGCCGGGAAATCCACGAATCGTAGCGTTCGGCTCGATCTCTTTGACGACCTTGACCTTGCGCAATCGGTGCTGGAGCAGCCCCAGCGTCTCGTCCACGCTGCGAGCGAGGTTGACCTCGCGCTGAACGGAGTCGTCGCCTCGCGCATAGCCATGCAGGGCCTGCACGATGGCCTTGGTGCGCGCGGCGCCGCGCTGAACGACCGCCAAAATCTCCTCGGCCTCTTTCGCAATCTCGGCGGGAGGGCCGCCTTCGCCGGCGCCGATTCGCTTGACCGCCTCTTCGAGCGGCCCGAGCGAATTGATGACCGCGTTGACCGGGTTGTTGATCTCGTGGGCGATGCCAGCGACCAAGCGGCCCATCGACGCCAGCTTCTCGCTGCGTACGAGGTTGTCCTGCGCTCGACGGAGCTTGTCCATCGCCTCGTGCAATTCCGCGTTTCGCTCTTCGAGAGCTTCCGTCCGTCGGCGCACCTCGCGTTCCAAGTCGACGTTGATGGATTCGGTCGAGCGCAAGCGATCGCGCAGCGATCGGCGCATTTCTTCGAAGATCATCGCAAGTCGGCCGATCTCGTCCGCTTCGCCCCACGGCGGAACGGGCCTCGCCAGTTGTCCGCTGGCCATGTCGCTTGATCGCTCCTCCAGAGCACGCAACGGCGCCACGACATCGCGGATGGCGAGCGCAACGACGCCCGCGCTGATAGCCAGTGCGACCGCCAGGACAAGACCGCCGCATGTAACGTTGGCCCGAATCGTCAGCCAAACGAATGAGCACGCCGTCAGCAGCACTGCCGCGAGGCTGCCGCCGAGCTTCGCGTGCAGGCCAAAGGGCGCCCGCACCTGCTCCAGCGGAAGAGCATGCCGCGACCCCAGGTGCTGAAGGAACGGCCGCAAAATACTCTGCAGCAAGAAAGTCTGATAGATCGTGGCCAAGAGCGACACGAGCAACGCGACCAAGAGCAGGCGCCCGGCCGTGACCAAATCCACGGCAGAGGTGACGCCCAGATACGCGACCGCACCGAGCGCCGCGAGCAAAAACGCCACCGACTGGACCATAGCCAACGAATACGGCGTTGTCTGCGCGGCGACGAAGGCAGCGATCGCGGCCGGATCATCACGCGACGGTCCCTTGCCGCCCTTGGCGCGCAACGCCAGATCGAAGTAGTGCTCGATGGGCTGGGTTCGGCGCACGAGTAACCGCCACCAGGCAAACGCCCCGACCACCAACACAGGCCACAGCGCAAACATGCCCGTCGTCAGGACAGCGGCCGAGCCGCTCGCCAGCGTCGTGGCGAAAAGGCCAAGGGCCGTCTGCCACAGGCCAAGCAGTGCCACGCCGACGGCGAGCAGCGCCCCTCGATAGCGGTCGGAGAACATCCGAATGCCCTGCAGATTCGGCAACAGGATGGGCCGAGTGGGCGCCAAGATGATCTCGAGCGCCAGGGTACGAATGGCGGCCAGCCCCGCCGAGGTCAGCACCACTAGCTGAACCAGCGCCAATCCCGAGAGGAGATCACGCTGCCCACTCATGACCGCGCGAGCGGGCAGCACGGTGGCCGCCAGCGCCCAGCCAAGCACGTGCACGAGGGCCACGTCGCGCGGAGCCCTGGCCAAGGCAACGCGCGCCGTCTCCGCTTCCGCCGACTTCGGCTTGCCACCCAGTCGCACCGCCGCCACCAACTGCAGCAGCGGCCGCAGTTGCAAAGCCATGCGCAGCCCCGCCGCTAGCCAAGTGGCGAGTACGAGCGGCAACACGACTTTGAGTCCGAGCAAGCCCCACGGCAGATTCCGCAGCCACAAAAACAGAGGCAAAGCACAACAAATCAGCTCGCTAGCATCGAGAACGAGCCCGACGACGAGGAGCTGGCGCCCGAACCGTGGCAAGCTTGCGCCCTGTCCGCTCTGTGACATGGTTGGCATTGTAGCGGAGATGCTGGACAAAGCGTCGCCGAGCTTGCACCCTACGAAAATCCATGAGCTGGGAAACCATCCGCAACCTCATCCACGACGAGTGGGCCATTCTGCTGCTGCTGCTCGCGTGGTCGGTGGCAGGCCTGTCGGTCATCTGCGAACGCATCTACTCGCTGTGGGGCGTGCTGCCGAAGTCGGAGGCATTCAAGAACCGCGTGATCGAGGCCGTTGAAAAAGGCGATCTGGCGAAAGCCGCCGCCCTCTGCGAGACCGCGAGCGATCCGCTGGGCGAGGTTTTCGGTCGCGGCCTGCGCGTCTTTGCTAAGACACCTCAGAAGACCACCGAGGCCGTGAACTCGCAGCGAACCGTCGCGCTGGCCGGATTCCGTCGCTATCTGTGGGCTCTCGGCACCGTCGGCTCTTCCGCACCGTTCGTCGGGTTGTTCGGCACCGTGGTCGGTATCCTCAAAGCATTTCAGTCCATGTCCCAGGCGGGTACCGGCGGCTTCAAGGTCGTGTCCCAGGGCATCGCCGCCGCACTCGTCGCCACCGCTGCCGGTCTGCTCGTCGCGATCTACGCCATCATCGCCTACAACTACTTCGTCGCGAAGGTCGGCGGCATCGGCGTGCAGTACAAAGTCTTCTGCGAGGAATTCCTCCTCGCGCTGGGTGAGCTGGGCAGGAATCGAGACGTGCCTGCTGCGACGGCACCGTCTCCAACTGCCGGCAAAGCCCCGCCCTCGTGAGCAAACCGCCATGTCGATGAGCGTACAAATCGACGATCCCAGCGCCGAGCCCGACGCCGAGGGCGAAGGCAGGGAATCCATCGTCGCAGAAATCAACATCACGCCGCTGACCGACGTCTTTCTCGTTCTGCTCATCATCTTCATGGTGACGTCGACCGCGATCGTCGAGTCGGAGGTGGCGTCACGTACGGGCGTCAAGGTCGCCTTACCCAAGGCAAACGCGGCCGGCGCCGTGACGAAACGGCGAACCGATCCGGTCCTGACGGTTACCAAGAACAACGAGCTCTTCCTCTTCAATCGCAAGATCGATCCCGCCCATCTCGAGGAAGAGATTCACAAAGCGCTCACCGAAGTGGACTCGGAGACGCTGCTCTTGAGAGGCGACAAGAGTGTCTTTCTGGGCGCAGCGGTCGACTTGATGGCCGTGGCCAAGAGAGCTGGCGCCAAGAACATCGCCATCCTCACCCAGTCCGAGCAAAAGTAGTGAGGCGTTTTGCACCACCATGGGCAGGTCTGCCGCAAAACTGCCCCACACACAAGCCGGCGAGGCAACTGGAGAAGTGACAACTCGGCTCAACCATTGAATATCTTGCGTGTGAGACGCCTGGCACATACGCTGCAAAGGCCGGACACACGGACCGACCTGGTCCTCCCGGACAACGAAACACAAGGAGATCTCCAATGAAGCTGACTCGCGTTATCCTCCTCGCCCTCGCCTTCGCGATTCCTTTCGCCAGCACCACGATTGCCTCGGCGGCTGACGAAGCCCCGGCGGGCGACACGGGCGAGAAGAAGCCGGCCAAGAAGAAGGGCGGCAAGAAGGCCAAGAAGGGTGAAGACAAGAAAGAGGGCGACGACGCCGCGAAGTAATTCGCTTCATGCCCTTGAAGAGCGGGGCCATCGGGAAATTCCGGGTGGTCCTGGCTCTTCGCGAAGAGCCCCCGGGACAGAATTCCGGGGGTTTTTTGTTTTGAAGAGAGCTCCGCATCGGCGGCTTGGAGGGCTTCGGATAGGATGACGACGTGACCATCAGGGCCAAGGTCTGGATTCTGGTCGCGGCCAGCGCGGCGCTTACTGCGGCGGTCACGCTGGGGGTCCGCATCTATGCCATGCGCACGGAGCTTACTCGCCAGGCGCAGGCGTCTGCGGACGAGATCGCCGAGGACATCAAGCAGAGCCTCGAACGACTCGAACCCGACGCCGAGGAGCGCGACTACGCCATCACGCTGTCGAGCTACATCAATCGCCATCCACGCATCCAGCGATTGCAGTTGGTGGTCGAGCACGACGCTCCCAGCTCCTTGCCCAGCTCGGGGTCGGTGCGCATCGTCGCGCCGCGCGGAGAGGCTGCGGAAATCACGCGGCTGCCGTACCTGCCGCGCGAGCCGATCGTCTACACACGCAAGGCCGATGACAGCGACGTGTACATTTTGCAGCGCTTTGTCGACCTCAAAGGGCCGTGGCAGGCCAACCTGCTCATGCACTGGAGCCTCAGCCCGGTCATCTCGATCATCAACGTGACCGAGCGCTGGTCGCTGATCCTTGGCGTCGCCCATCTGGTCAGTTTGGTTTTGCTGACCGGCTTCCTCATCGATCGCATCGTACTTCGCCGCCTGGAAAGCCTGGCCGCCGCCATGCGAGATGTTGAAGGTGGGAACCTGGACCGTCGCGTCCTCATGGGCGCGCCTGACGAAGTCGGGCGGCTGTCGCACGGATTCAACCGGATGCTCGACCAGCTTTCGAGCGCCAACCGCGAGATTCGCGAATTTAATCAGCGCCTGGCCGAAGAAATCGATCATGCGACGAAAGACCTTTCGCGCAAGAACACGGCGCTGGCCCAACTCAATCGCCTGCTCGACAACCTCCGGCGAGAAAATGCCTCGAAGGTGCGCCTCGCCACGCTCGGGCAGCTGGCGGCCCAACTGGCCCACGAAATCGGTACGCCCCTGTCCTCGGTGTCGGGCCATCTGCAGCTCGCCCTGCTTCAGCGCGACCTCACACCAACGCTGCGCGAACGCCTCGAGGTAGCGTCGCGCGAAATCGGGCGCATCGGGCGCATCGTGCGCGATTACCTGGATTCCACGCGCGGTCTCGCCCCCGAGTGCAAGCCGACGTCCCTTCGCCAACTTCTGCGTGAAGCGGTCGAGGTCACGGGCAGCTTCGAGCAGGCGGCCAAACCGGCCGTCGAAATCCAAGTTGCCGAAGATCCCAAAGAGTTCAAGACGGATCCAGGATTGCTTCGTCAGATTCTGATCAATTTGGTTTCGAACGCCATCGACGCCGTCGGTGCCAAGGGTCAGGTGTTCATCTCCGCCGGCATCAACAAAGGCTTGGTCGACATCGCAATCCGCGATACGGGCGCGGGTATCTCGCCCGAGGATCAGCAGAGCATCTTCGAACCCTTCTACACGACCAAAGGACGCGGCAAGGGAACAGGGCTTGGGCTCGCCATCTGCCGAGAGCTATCCAAAGCACTCGGCGGATCCATTGAAGTCGAGAGTGCCCCCGGCAAAGGCTCCACCTTCACCGTTCATCTGCCGCTTCGCGGTCCGGCCGAAGCGGACACAGGTGGACCCAAATTCGAGTCGGGCTCGCGCAAGATTGCAACGGGAGGAACATCATGAGTCGCCTGCTGGTGGTCGAGGACGACGCCGTCGCCCGCGATCTTCTTTGCGAAATTTTGCGGGGCGAAGGCTTCGAGGTGGAAGCAGTCGACGACGGCGGTCCAGCCGTCGAGCGCGCCGGCGACGGGCGCTACGATCTCGTGCTGTCGGACGTGCGCATGGAGCGCGTCGGGGGCCTAGACGTGCTGCGCGCCTTCACGCAAAAATCCCCTGCCACGCCGGTCATCCTCATCACTGCGTTTGGTGATGTTACCGGCGCCATGGAAGCCATCAGTCACGGCGCCTACGACTACGTCTCGAAGCCGTTCAACATCGAAGAGCTGCGCTTGACGGTGGCGCGGGCTCTCGAACGCCGTCGCTTGTCGGCCGAGGCGGACGCAGCCTCCCCTGCTCCCACGGCCGACCAAGTTGCCGAAATCGAGGGCAAGAGCCAGCGCATGCTCGACGTCTACAAGCTGGTAGCTCGCGTGGCGCCGTCGACGGCAACCGTACTCGTCGTCGGAGAATCCGGCACCGGCAAGGAGCTGGTCGCGCGCGCGATCCACAACCGCTCGCCTCGCGCCAACAAGCCGTTCGTCCCGGTCAACTGCACGGCGCTGTCCGAGTCGCTGCTCGAGTCTGAGCTTTTCGGGCATGCCCGCGGCGCCTTTACCGGCGCGGTGGCAGCCAAGCGCGGCCTGTTCGAAACCGCCAACGGTGGAACGCTGTTTCTCGACGAGATCGGCGACATGGGACCGAAGATGCAGGCGCAGATTCTGCGCGTTCTGCAGGATGGCGAGATGCGCCCCGTGGGCGGCACCGAAGCCATTCGCGTGGACGTGCGTCTGGTGTGCGCCACCAATCGCGATCTCGAGGCGGAGGTGAAGGCCACGCGCTTTCGCGAAGACCTCTATTTCCGCATCAACGTGGTGACCGTGCGCATGCCGCCCTTGCGCGACCGCGCCGGGGACATTCCCATTCTGGTAAGACACTTCATCAACAAAATCGCCCGCCGCGAGGCACGAGCTCTCGCCAGCGTTTCGCCCGAGGCGCTCGAAGTCCTCTGCCGCTATTCCTGGCCCGGCAACGTGCGCGAACTGGAAAACGCCATCGAGCGCGCCGTCGCGGTCGCCAAGGGCAACGTGGTTTTGCCGTCGGATTTGCCGGCGGAAGTCTACGGCGGCGCGACGGTCGCGGTGGCCAGCATCCTCGACGACCGCCCCACCCTGGGCGAGCTCGAACGCCGCTACATCGCCCTGGTTCTCACCGAGTGCGGCGGCAACAAGAAGCGCGCAGCGGAAAAGCTGGGTATCGACAGGCGAACCCTCTATCGCGCCATCGAGCGCTCCGGCGATGCCGGCGAGCCCGACGACGACCGAGACGACAAAGACACGTAGGAGTCATCCCAGGAGCGCGAGGAACGCTCGAGCGGCGTGCGACAGCGTACGCTGCGCGGGATACACGAGACGGATCTTGCGCTCGGGCATGAGGCCCTTGACCTGAATCTCGCGCAGAGTACCTTGCGCAATCTCCTCTTCCACGCACATGCGCGGAAGGAAGGCGACTCCCTCGTTGCGCTGGACCATCTTGCGAATGGCCTCGACGGTGGGCATTTCGACGTCGCGGTTGAGCGGCACTTTCAGGCGCTCGAACTCACGCTCGACGACTTCTTTGTAGGGCGAAACGACAATGTGACCGATGAAGGTTTCCATGCCGAGGTCGGTGATCGACACCGATCGCCGACGTACCAGCCGGTGTTGAGGTGCGACCACGCAGGCCAGGTGATCGGTGAAGATGATCCGCGACGTGAGGCGACGGTCGTTGGGTTCGTAACTGACCACGCCGAGCTCCAGGTCGCCTTCGATGATCTCCGTTGGAATCTTGCTCGATTGACTGCGTCGGACCTGCACCTTCACGCGAGGATAGCGGCGGCGGTACTTGCTGATGAGCGGTAGCAAATAGAGCGTCGCCGACTCGTTGGCGCCGATGAGCAAGCGGCCGGTCGAATTGTCCCGCAGCTCGGCCAGCGCGACGTTCAAGTCCGCGCGCAGGTTCTCGAAACGGCGGGCGTGATCCAAGACGACCTGTCCGGCGTCCGTGAGGCGCGTCTGCCGCCCGGTTCGATCGATGAGCGTCTGCCCGACGTCTTCTTCGAGCCGCTTGATAGCGAGGGAAATAGCCGGCTGGGTACGCGCCAGCTTGACCGCCGCTCGGGAAAAACTCTTCTCGGCAGCGACCGTGCGAAAGACTTCGAGAGCAAACAGATCCATGGTCCTCTCCACACTATAAGCGATACTTATAAGATAAGTATTTATCATACAAACGCGAAGTAGAATAAATTCGCCATATCCGAGCGGCAGCGCTAGGTTAGAGCGCAACCATTCCGAGAAGGAGCTCGCTTCCATGAGTAACCGCGTCCACATCTTCGACACCACCTTGCGCGATGGCGAACAGTCGTGCGGCTGCAGCATGAACGTCGCAGAAAAGCTTCGTTTGGCGCGCAAGCTGGTGGACCTCAACGTCGACGTGATGGAAGCAGGATTTCCCGTGGCATCGCAGGGCGATTTCGACGCCGTCGACGCCATTGGCCGCGAGTACGGCAACGTGACGGTCGCCGCCCTCGCCCGCTGCCACACGGGCGACATCGAGCGCGCCGCCAAGGCGCTCGAAAAGGCCAAGCGCCCGCGCATTCACACCTTCATCGCCACGAGCCCCATCCACCTTACACACAAGCTGAAGAAGACCGAGGACGAGGCGCTGGAGATCGCCGTCAAGTCCATCGAGCTGGCGCGAAAATACGTCGACGAGATCGAATTTTCCGCGGAAGATGCCACGCGCACGGCGCCCGACGTTCTCGTACGCTTCTCGCGCGCGGTCGTCGCGGCTGGCGCCCGCATCGTCAACTTGCCGGACACCGTCGGCTATTCTATTCCCGCGGAGTACGGCCAACTCGTCGGTACCGTGGTGCGTGCGCTCGAAGGCCGCGCCGAAGTCAGCGTGCACTGCCACAACGACCTCGGCCTTTCCGTCGCGAACTCGATCGCGGCAATTCAAGCCGGCGTACGCCAAGTCGAATGCACCATCAACGGCATCGGCGAGCGCGCCGGGAACTGCTCACTCGAAGAGATCGTGATGGCGCTCAAAGTACGCAGCGACATTCTGCCGTTCACCACCGGAATCAAGACCGAAGAGCTTTACCCGGCCAGCCAGCTTCTGACGGAGATCATCGGCATCGGCGTGCAGCCCAACAAAGCCATTGTCGGCAAGAACGCCTTCGCACACGAAGCCGGCATCCACCAAGACGGCTTCCTCAAAGAGCGCACGACGTACGAAATCATGGATCCGAAATCGGTCGGCGTTCCCGCCAGCCAACTCGTGGTCGGCAAACACAGCGGGCGCCACGCCATTGCCGACCGCTGCGTGCACCTCGGCTTCAAGCTCACCCCACCCCAGCTGGAAGCCATCTACCATCGCGTGATCGCTGTCTGCGACAAGAAGAAGTGGCTTTCGGATCAGGAAATCGGCGACATCGCGAAAGCGGTCGTTCAGGCATAAGAAGGTCAGCACCATCGCGAGACGCGCTATGCTCGGCGCATGCACCGTCCACGCCTCGGACATCTCTCACTGCTAGCGACACTCGCCGCGACGGCTGCCATTTTCGGCGCACACGGCCTATCCGCTGCGCATGAAACGGAGCGCGTTCTCGAAAGGAACCCGGCGGGCGCGCCGCCGCACGGCCAGCTTGCCGCCGATCGGCACGCAGGCGGGTTGCTCGCCTTCGACGTGACCGACGCCGATACCGGGCAGCCCATCCCGTGCAAGCTGACCTTCGTTGGCATCGAAGGCACGCCCAAGCCCTCGTTCACCCACAACGACATCGGTCGCCCCGAAGGCGAGCTGGCCATCGCAGCCTTCGAGCGCGTCTTTTCCGCGGTGGGCAGCGAGAGCATCCGCGTGCCGTTCGGTACTTACGATATCTACGTCAGCCGCGGGCCGGAATGGGATGTGTCGGTCAGCCACAAGGTGAAGATCGGCGCCGAGGGGGCGAAGATCTCGGCGCAACTCCGCCACGTCATCGATACGAGCGGTTGGCTTTCCGCCGACTTTCACGTTCATGCAGCCCCGTCGCCCGATTCGATCGTGCCCTTGTCGCACCGGATCTTGGAGTTCGTGGCGGACGGCATCGACATGATCGTCGCCACCGATCACAACGCCGTGACCGACTACGGCCCTACCATTCGCCAGCTCGGGCTTTCATCCATGATTACCTCTGCGCGAGGCGACGAGCTGACGACCAACGGTTGGGGACACTTCGGAGCGTTCCCGCTGCCCCAAGATCCTGCGCACGCTGGCCAGGGTGCAGTGCTGGTGCACGGGCACAACGCCAAAGAGATCTTCGCCAACGTTCACGAGCACGCTCCCGAGGCCATCATCGACGTGCACCATCCCCGCATCGATCCAGGCGTCGGCTACTTCATTCTCGGCGAATTCGATCCGCACTCGGATCGCGCTGGACGCTCGGGATTCTCGTTCGACTTCGACGCTCTCGAGGTACTCAACGGCTACCAGGATCCGGCGCGTAAGAGCGTGGACCGTATCATCGACGACTGGCTAGGCTTGCTCAATCACGGCCACCTGGTCACCGCCACGGGCAACTCGGACACGCATCACCTGACGTACAACATGGGCGGCTACCCGCGGAATTACGTGCGCGTTCGCGACGACCGACCGGATCGCGTGACTCCGCAAGAGGTCGCGACCGCGGTGAAGAACCACCACGCTTTCTTCACGACGGGGCCCTTCGTGCGTTTTCGCTCCGGCAAAGGCGACATCGGCGACCTGGTGGCCGCCCCGGGAGGAAACACCTCCGTCGACATCGAGGTGGAGGCTGCGCCGTGGATTTCCGTCAACCGCGTGATCCTGTACGTCTCGGGCAAGGAAGCGAAGCGATGGCCGGTCCCGGAGAGCCGCGAGATCAAGCGCTTCACCGTGCACCACGAGATCGCCCTCCCAGCGGACGGTTACGCCGTGGTCCGCGTCGATGGGGACAAGATCATGGCGCCCGTCGTCGGCGACAATCGTATCTTCGGCGTCTACCCACTGGCGCTCACCAATCCCATCTTCTTCGACGTCAACGGCAACGGCCGCTACGATCCCGAGCATCCCCACGGACAACACTAATGGATGTCATCGGTTTGTTGGCCCTGAGCGGTCGGCGGGAATAGATTGAGGCTTATGGCTTGCCGCAGGTCCCTCGTCATCGTTGCCGCCCTAAGCGCGGTCGCCGCCCGTGCGCAGGCGCAGCCCATCACGCACCCGCTGTGGGCAACGACACCGTCGGCTTCGTCGGACGAATTGGCGCGGGCACATTTCGATGCGGCCGTTCGCAAACGCGGACTGGGCGCACCAGAGGTGGTCGCGCCGTCGCAACCGCAACCTCGAAGAATCACCGATCTTCTGGAGCAAGGAACGGCGGCGCTGCACGCATCGAACTTCGTCCTCGCGTCAGCCATTTTCGGCGAGGCCGCTGGCCAAGCGACAGCAACGGGGGGCGAAGGGCTGACGCCGAAAGAACTCGCCAGCGTGTTTTTCTATCAAGCCGTGGCTCTTCAAGCTGCCAGCGGCGCGACGCTGACCGAGCCCATGACCAACATCAGTCCCGACGAAGCCAAGGCAGCGTATTTGCGAGCCGCGCTTCTCGATACGAAGCTGACCTTCAATGACGTTGACGTTTCACCGCTAGCGAAGGCAAGCTGGCGACTGGCGGTGATTGCGGTCGGACAACTTCCGAAGGCGCTGCTCACCGTGCGAGCTCATCCGCGAGCCACGATTTCCGTCGATGCAAACGTGGCGCAAACCTCGCCCGCCATCCAATCCGTTCCCTACGGAGAACATCTGATTCGCGTGACCGAGCCCGGGCATGCGCCGTGGGCGACCACCGTCAACGTTGCGCAGCCCAAGGCGCTGCTGGATGTTCCGGCCACCGAGCTTTTGAGCTACGACGCCAAAGCAGCGGCCGATGCGGCGCGTGCCCGGGGCGCCGCCTTCGCGCTCATCGGACAGCTGCATCTCGGTGACAAGATCGAAATCGACCTACGCCTGGTCGATGCCCAGACGGGCGAGCTGATGGATGCCACGGCAGTGCCGGTGGTCGACGGCCCGGAATCGAATGCGCTGAACGCATCGGTGTTACGCCTCGACGAGCTTGCCGATCGGACCAGCGTGCGCCGACGCGCGCAAGCGGCTGGCGGCGCCGGCAACGTGCCTCTCGCGCTCGCCGCGCCACCACCGCGGATTCCACCGTCAGAAGCGCAGAACGCCGAGAAGCCGCAGAACTGGTTCACGCAACGCTGGCCCCTGTTCACGGCGGTTGCGCTTGCGGCCGGAACCTCCCTCGTGCTCGGGATTGTGGTCGCGAAAGATCGCTAGCCCGACGACATGGCTCGGACGTGTCCGTCCTAGCGATCGCAAAATCCCTCGCAAGGGCTCGACACCCTACCGACAAACCGACCCGCCGTGGTCTTGGCCCGCAGTTTGCGTGACAATGCCAACGTGTCATCGGCATCGTGAGCTTGCTTGCTGCGTTTGGTGCCAGCGCCATCACGGCGGGCCCTAGCCGACTGCGTCTCCGACGGAGAAGTGGGCTAGAGTTCGCGCGGGCGCCGCCCGATGAGGTATCATCAGGCAACTGAGCGAGCGCAGCCATGTCGGTAGTCGGCATTGATCTTGGAACCACGAATTCGGTGATTGCCACCGTCCGCGACAACCAGGTGGTCGTCGTGCCGGCAGCCCATGGCGGCTACCTGCACCCCTCGGTGGTGTCGTTTTCAAACGATGGGCTCAAGTACTTTTCGCGCGAGGCCGTGGCACGGCGGATCGTCGATCCCAAGTACACCGTCTTCTCGGCCAAACGCCTCATCGGCTTGGCTTTCCAATCCAAGGAGGTGCAACGAGCCATCGCGCGCCTCCCCTACGAGCTGCGCGAGGGCAACAACGAGCAGGCGGTCTTCGTCGCTCCCGACCGCGCCTACACCATTCCGGAGGTCTCGGGTCTCTTGCTCGGGTACCTTCGTCAGTGCGCGGAATTGTTCTTGGGCGAGACCATAACCGGCGCCGTCATCACCGTTCCCGCCAATTTCAACGATGCCCAACGGCGCGCCACCATCGACGCTGGACGTATCGCCGGCCTGGATGTCTTGCGCGTGCTCAACGAGCCTACTGCCGCGGCGCTGGCGTACGGGCTCGGCCAGAACATGTCGCAGCGGATCGCGGTCTACGACTTCGGCGGCGGCACGTTCGACATCACCATCTTGCAAGTGGAAGGCGACGTGTTCGAGGTTCTGGCCACCGGCGGCGACACGTTTCTGGGCGGCGACGACATGGACAACGCCTTGCTGAACACCTTGGCCGAGTTGTTCCGCGCCGAGCACGGCCTCGATCCTCGGAACGACCAGGCGGCCAAGGCGCGGCTGCTCATTGCGGCCGAGCAGGTGAAGTGCCACCTGTCGGATTTCCCCGAGGCGCGCGGCGAGCTGAAGAACATCGCGGTCGGCGATCGGGGCGAGCAACTTGCCCTGCGCTTCCATATCGCTCGCAACGTCTTCGAAGCCGCCATTCGCAACCTGGTGAGCCGCACCATTCAGACCACGCAAGAGGTTCTAGCGTCGGCGGGCTTGGCGGCATCCCAAGTTGACGAGATCATCCTGGTCGGTGGCACCACGCGCGTCCCGCTGGTGCGCGCCGAGGTCGAGCGCTACTTCGGCCGGACGCCGCGTACCGATCTCAATCCCGACGAGGTCGTGGCCTGGGGCGCGGCGATTCAGGCGGAAAACCTGGCCCATGCGGGCGAGAGCCTTTCGAGCCACGCGGTCCTGCTCGACGTCACCCCGCGCGCGCTCGGCATCGCCGTGGCGGGCGGATTTGCCGAACGCATCCTCGACCGCAACGTGCCTGTTCCCGTCGAGCAAACGCGCATTTTCACCACGTCCGCAGACAACCAAAGCACGGTGAGGATTCAGGTCTGTCAGGGCGAATCGCGACGCTTCGACGAAAACGTTCCGCTCGGCGAGCTCGAGCTGAGCGGCATTCCGCCGGCTCGCCGGGGTGAGGTCTCCATCGAGGTCACGTTCCGGGTCGACACCAACGGCATTCTCCGCGTGCGCGCTCGAGATGCGGCTACGGGAGCGGCACGCGAAGCGGCGGTCAACGTGCGCGGCGGCATGACGGACGTCGAAGTAGCGGAAGCCGTCGAGCGGCAGAAGTCTGCCGAAAGCGTCCTCGGCGACAGCCTTCTGCCCGAGCTTCTAGAAGTCGAGTAACCCAGCGATGGCGCAACGAACCTCCGAGCAGCTTGCGAATTTCGCTCGCCAGCTTCACGGCAAGCTCGACCAGCTGACCTACTACGAGCTGCTCGGCGTTTCATCGACCGCGTCTATTCCGGAAGTGCGCAGCGCCTTTTATAGTCTGTCGAACGATCTGCATCCGGACCGTTATCACGGACTGAACGACCGCGAGCTGAAAGATCGCCTGGAGACCATCTACGCCCGCATTTGCGAGGGCTACCGCGTGCTGAGCACGCCGGAGAAGCGCGCAGCCTATGCGCGGGCCTTGACCGAAGGGAAAAGACGCCTAACCAGCACCGACCGCGAGTCGAAGGCGCCGCAAAATCCCGAGGACAGCATCAGGCACGAAGACGCCAAAAAGTTCTTTCGGCTCGGCATGATTTCTCTCGCCCGCAAGGACTACAAGGGCGCCGTGATGAATTTCAATTTTGCCCGTTCCTTCGAGCCCGGTGCTGCCGTAATCAACCAAAAGCTCGGCGAAGCGCAGGCTGCGTTGCCCAAACCCGGCGGTCCGGGAGGCAAGTAATATGACCCAGGAGTCACGCGATCCAAGCGCACCCGGCTCCGCCCTCGTCCTCCCGACGCCCACCGCGGGCGCGACCTTAGGACGCTACGAAATTCTCGGCACCCTGGGCCAAGGCGCCATGGCCACCGTGTTCCGCGCTCGCGACACTCAGCTTGGCCGGCAAGTCGCCCTGAAGGTAATGAGCATCGTGCACGCAGCCCGCGGCGGTGCGGGCGAGCGCTTTCGCCGTGAGGCACACGCCGTGGCCGCCCTCAAGCATCCGGGCATCGTCGAAATCTACGACTTCGTTCCGGCTACCGAATCGCAGCCGAGCTACATCGTCGTCGAGCTGATCAGCGGACCGACGCTGCGCAAGCTTGTCGAGGAACGCGGCGGACGGTTGCTGCCGGAGATCGCAGCGCTCATTGCCTTACCTTTGACCGAAGCATTGGCCGCCGCCCACCAGCACGGTGTCGTCCATCGCGACGTCAAGCCCGACAACGTGATGATCGAACGCCAGGGCGACGGCAGCCGCGTCGTGCTGACCGACTTCGGCGTCGCGCACATCACGGGAATGGAAACCATGACAGCCACGGGTGCGCTCGTGGGCTCGCCCGCATACATGTCGCCCGAACAGTCGCGCGGTCACGATGTCAGCCCGGCCACTGATCTGTGGTCGCTCGGCGCCATGCTGTACGAGATGGTGACCGGCGTCGTCCCCTTTTCGGGCAAAGACCCGTTCACCATGATCGCCGCCATTTTGCGTGGCTCGTTCCGCAAGCCGTCGCAGGTTATCGCGACCGTCGGGCCGGAATTCGAAGCGCTCATTCTGCGCTGTCTGAAAGCCGTGCCTGCCGAGCGCTACGCAAGCCCCGCCCTGCTGGCCGCCGATTTGCGTGCCTTCGTTCAACGCGCGGGTCTCGTGCCCGAAGGCCACGCCTTGCGCCGCTTCCTCGACGAGCCAGACACGCTACTGGCCGAGCTGCGGCCACGCATTGCCGATCACGCAGTTGCGAACGCCGCCAAGGACATGCGACGGGGACAGCTGGCAAGAGCCATGGCCGAAATCAGCCGCGCCACCGCCTACGTTCCGAGGCATGCCGGCGCCGCGAAGCTTCTGCGGCGACTGTCGGCCGGACGACTGGTTATGAAAGTCGCCGTCGTCGCCGCCGGACTCGCGATCGCCCTGGGAACCGTGCGCTTGGCCAAACCGTGGCTCGTGCGAAAGCCAGCGACGGCGGTCTCGACGCCTTCGCCGCCGCAACTTGTACCGGCGGCAAACTCGGAACAAGCGCCGACGAGACTGCCGCCGATGCAGCCGATCACCACGAGCGCCGCGACAGCAAGGGTCGCGCCGACACCAAGCGCCTCGGTAAGGCCGCGCGCTTCTCGTCGCGATCGATCGATCTCGCGCGAAAATACGGCACCGACTGTCACCGCCGAGCTACCGACGCCTGCACCGACACCGGCACCTGCCCCGCCCGCGCCCGAGCCTGCGCCGGTTCGCAAAGGAACCATCGCCCTGTTCGCCAAAGGCGGATTCTGCTACCCGACGCTCGACGAGCATCCCGTCGCCGAGCTGATGCCGGTGTTCCGCAACGTCGCGCCGGGAGTGCACAAGATCTACTGCTCGCGAACCAAACAAAGCCCGCGCGAGCTGGTGGGCGAAGTCGAGCTTCTGCCGGGAGCCCGCCTGGAGCACACGGTTACCGAGAAGGATGGCCGGCTGGTCTTGGCTCGTCCGCGGTGATCCCTCCATCCAACAATTGACTCGCGGGCCAAGGTCTGCACCAAATGCAGCACGGATGAGAGGGGCATCGACTACCGTTCTGGTCGCCATCGCGCTGGCAGGCCTTCTGCCATCGAAAGCCGCGTGGGCTGCCGACGACGAGACGTCCGCCGACGAAGTCCCCGCCGATGCTGCGGCCAAGAGCAAGCAGCCTCCAAACGCCGGAGCGGCTTTGCTTCGCGCGGCGGCGGCCTACGAATACGGCGATATCAATCAGGTCGTCGATTCGGCTCGGCTCATCACCGAGGGCGTTTTGAGCTCGACGCCCGCACAGCAAACGCAGGCGTTGCGATTCTTGGGCATCGGCCTGTACCTGACCAATCGCCCGAGCGGCGCCGAGAACGCGTTCACCGAGCTGCTGCGCCGAGAACCCGAAACGCACCTCGACCCGACCTCGACCCGTCCCGAGGTGGTCGCGTTCTTCGAGAGCCTACGCCGCCAGCTGCGCCTGCAGCAGCAGTCACCCCGGAGGCTGATCTGGAACTTCATCCCGCCGGTCGGCCAGTTCCAGAACGCCGACAACATCAAAGGCTGGATCGTCTTGGGCGTAGGCGTGGTATCGCTGGCGACCACTGTGACGACGCTCGTGGTTCTGAAGAAATGGGAGCATCAGGCCGACTACACGTCAGCTCACCCGACCAACACCCGCAAAGCACTCCAAGCTGTGAACTGGATTGCCGGCGGCGTCTTGGCCGCCGCCTACATCTACGGCGTCTTCGATGGCCTCGTCGGCTACAGCAAACCCCTCGAAGACCCGAAGCCGTCCTTCTCGCTCCGTTTCACGCCCGACGGCGGTCTGGGGTTTACCTTCTAGCGCGTCCGTGTAATACACTTGCGCCGCCCAGGCGGGTAGCTCAGTGGTAGAGCAGGCGCCTTACACGCGCCGGGTCGCAGGTTCAATCCCTGTCCCGCCTACAAGTTAACTAGCTGATATTGTTGGAAGTACTTGAGCGTCAACGGGTGCCGTTGCCACGCCGTTGCCACGGAGAACTGCAGTTCGTGCGGCGAGCATGACCAGCACTCGCTGATCAGGATCGAGCACCCTTTGCCCCGCTTCGACGATTTCCGCAGGCAAAGATCGGTAGTGCTCTTCGACGTGATGGACGTACCTCATGGTCATGTTGATCGACGAATGGCCGAGCCACGCTTGCAATCGCCATGGGTTGACCCCGAAGTGCGCCAGGTGCGTGGCAAACGAGTGGCGTAAGACATGCCACCCGCGTCCGGTAAACCGGCCTTGCGGCAGATCCGGTAGATACCGTGCTTGAGCGCCGCCTCCGCGACTGGTTTGCCGTCAGACGTGCAAATCACTCGCCCCCTGCGAACCTGCGGCAGCGCCTTCAACGCCGACAGCAGACCTGTCGTCATGGGCACCACCCGACGTCTCCCACCCTTCGGCGTTCCTTCGAAGCCTTTGCGAATTTGCCGACACACGGTGAGCCGCCCCGCCACCAGATCAATGTCCTCCCACCGAAGGGCGAGCACCTCCCCCAGCCGTAGCCCCGCATCCTCCGCCAGCAAGCACGCCACCAGCATTCCCTGCCCATCTTTCCGTGCCGCCTGCAAAAGCCTTGGCCATTCGTCGAAGTCCAGCGCCTCGATTTCTGGCCGCTGAAACTTGAACGGCCTGATCCGTGGAGCGACATCGAGAACCCCCGCCTCCTCGGCGTACCTGAGGGCATGAGCCAAGATGGCGATGATGTTGTTCCGGGTCTTGAGCGAAAGCGGTTTCTTGTAGCGGTTCGACATCCGATCAAGCGAAGCTTTGAGCTCTTGCACCTTTCCCACGTCGATCTCGTCGAGCCGCAGGTGTCCAAGCGGCTCGCGCAAATGGTGTGCGAAGATCGACCGCTTCTCCGCCAACGTGCCTGGCTTGTTCAGCTGACCTACGCACCACTCCGTCCATCGCCGGTGTTTCCACACTACGCCGAGGTGCCTGCACCACTCGGCGATCCGCTCTTGAGCAGGCAGCCATGTTTCGAATTTGAGGTTACTGGCCGATCGTTGAAGCTTCGACCGCTTGGCGGCTCGATGCCGATCGCGCTTGCCGAAAACTGTTGGATGAGGCGGTCGTTCTCGACGAAGGCGAGCTTGCCCAGGGCGCCGTGCTCACGTTGGGGCGGCGTATTGCTCTATGCATCCACCTGGCAGTGCCACCGTCAAAGCGGCTGCAGGACCTCGGCTTTGTCGGGCACAGCGACCTAATGAATGCGGTTCGCACCTCGATCTTGTCGGTCGCCGACCTGAGCAAGCCCGTCCTCATCCGCGGCGAGACCGGGACTGGTAAGGAGCTCGTGGCCAGTGCCATCGTGGCGAACGGCGCACGCAAGAACAAACCGTTCGTGCCGGTCAACATCGCGGCCCTGCCGCCCCAGCTCGTGGCTGCGGAGATTTTCGGTCACGAAGAGAGCGCCTTCACTGATGCTGCACGCGAGCGAAACGGATACTTCCATGCGGCGAACGGGGGCACATTGTTCCTCGACGAGATAGGACTCGCTCCGCCCGACGTACAATCTGCTCTGCTTCGCGTACTCGAAACTGGGCAAGTCCAACGTCTCGGTGGAAGCGTCGCCAGGCACGTCGACGCGCGCGTACTCGCAGCGACCGATTCGGACTTGCTCGAACGGCCGGAGCACGGACAGGCATTTTCGCCAGCACTGCTTCACCGGCTGTCGGGCACGACGATGCGCTTACCTGCCCTACGCGATCGACCGCAAGACCTGGGAATGCTTCTTCTCCATTTCCTTAGGGATGTGCTTGCCGAAACGCACGAGCTGGGCAGACTCGAGACCCCGATGGAAGCCAAGCGCACGTGGCTTGATGCCCGACTCTTCGTCGAGTTGGCCCCTTGTCCTTGGCCGGGGAACGTCCGCCAGCTACGCAATTTCGCAACCGAGCTGGCGATCCACAGTCGAGGCAACGCGACAGCTCAGGTCACGCCCGCGCTCGTGTCCATACTTGGCAGAAGGGATCCCCCTCCTCAGATCGCCGCGCCATCCGCCCCCATCGGCCACGACCGAATTGCCGAGGCGCTTGCCCGCAACGACTTTCAGCCTGCCCGAGCGGCTCGCGCGCTTCATATTTCGCGCAACACCATCTACGAACACATGCGCAAAGACCCAAATCTTGGAATGCTCAGCCGGCTCTCCGACAGGGAATTTAATCGCCACGTCGAGGATTGCGGCGGCGATCTGCATGAAGTAGCGAGACGCCTGCAAGTCTCCTATCGAGCTGTGCAATTGCGTTTCGGAAAGAATTGAAAGGATTTCTCCGACTATTCTTGAGCGCATTCTTCAGAGCGCCCCGCTGGTCAGATGCGCCAAGCAACCGCTACTTCAATGGCAGAAAGACGTCAATGACGCTCTCGTGCTCCGGTACCTCGGGGAAAGAGGCCACGCGCTGGACGAACGGAGGGAAGTCGCGGAGTTCCTCGCCGCTGCCTGGCAGCCATTCGCGGTAAAGGCGGTCCAGTGTCACGCCGAGACCGTCGTCGGAACCACGATGTTGGAGCGTGGCACAGCGACCGGCAGGAATCACGCCCTCCACGATGCCGAAGGTGTTTGCGGGCACGGATCCCTTGATGGCGACACAAAGGTCCATCCGAAACTCGTCCGGTGGTGTCGTGTCGGGATCGCCATACAGTAGATTGAACGTGGCACTCGTGCGTGGCGGCAATCGGTTCTCCCGGCGCCACGAGATGAACGTGCGTATGGTGTTCCCCAGGAGTCGATGATCGCCCCTATGCTCGAGCACGGCGATACGGGTTTCGGGAAAAAACACGATCTTGGCGGGTTCCGTTGTCTTGGTTTGTTCCATTTGCTCTCTCCTCAGTTGGTAAAGGCGGTCGGCGGCGGCATGCCAGCCAACCCAATCGGGCGACTCGCGCCACTCGGTCGGACTCTGGCCGAACCGCTTCTTAAAGGCGCGGGCAAAGGACTCGGGATTTTCGTAGCCGGCATTGAACGCGACGTCGATGACACTGTGATTGCGGAATGCCAGCTCGTGGGATGCGCGTTTCAAGCGTAGGAGCTGCACCACCTCGAAGACGCTCATGCCGAACAGCGCCGCGAACTGGCGATGAAAGTGAAACTTCGAAAACGACGCCACGCTGGCCAGAGTATCGAGCGCGAGGTCAGCATCGAGGTTTGCATCAATGTACGCGACGACCTTCAAGAGACGCGCGCGGTAGGCCTGGTGGGCGGCTTCGTCAGAACTCATTGTTTAGGCTCAACATACGCTTACGCGCATCTTTGAATCCTGACCGATCTTGCGGTTTCGCAGCTTCCTTCGCCTTCCGCTCACCAGATGCCGCGCCCTGGCCCTACCGTACTGGACGGTTGCCCCGGACAGTTGCCGTACACTTCATCGCGCGGAATTTCATCGAATTTCCGCGAAAATTCGCGACCTCCCTGCAGGCACGGCGGTTGCTCAAAGGGATCCTAGTTAGCGCACTTTCGCTGGCGAGAAAGGGATCCACTGTGCTGTCTCCATCGCAAACCTCTGAACGCAATCAACTCGTCGAAAACCATCTTCGCAACGTCGAAGCGGCCGCCCGCAGGCTGAAAGTCTATGGGGCTCTCCGTGACGACCTCGTTTCCGCTGGATACGAAGCGCTCGTGCGAGCCGGTGACCGTTTCGATCCAACAAGGAACGTGACGTTCACGACGTTCGCGTTTCATCCAGTCCTCGGCTCGATGTACGACCATCTGCGAACGCATGCAACGTGGGCCACAAACCACGTCGACATCGATTCCGAAAAAGTGGAGGTCTCCGCACCTGCGTCAGCGGAGCGTCAAATGCTCACGGCTCAGGTGCTCGCGACGCTGAATTCTCTGCCCAGCCTGCCGAGAGACATCATCACGGCGCGTTTTTTCGAAGAGGAGAAGAACATCGTCATCCTACAGGGCTTCAAAGAATACTTCGGGCTGGGCTTCTTTCAGGGCGCCCTGCTGAAGGACTCCAAGAAGATGCTGGTGCAGCTCGGTCGGGTGCAGGCCGGGCGGGTGATGAAGTTCACCAGCGTGAAGGACATCACGGCAAAGGCGGCGACCATCAAGGCCTACGTGCGCGAGGCCATTGCAGTCGAAAAGGCTGGGCTGCGGATGGAGAAGAAGAAGACCTCAGATTTTCCGGTTCCCGAGGAGCTGACGGAGCGGTTCCGAATGGACCCGCGTTTCAAGCGCGCCTTCGAGGCGCTGACGCCGGGGCGGCAGAGGATGCCGGCGATATTCGAAGGCAGAGGGTTCCTGGAGAGGCGCTAGCCCCCCAGGCTAGAACGTGGTCCAGGTTCCAGCGCCCACGTCGACCTTCCATTTCGTCTGGTAGGTCGGCAACGATATCAATCCGTTGTTGAAGATGATCGGTTTTGAAAGACGTATGTCGCCAGGTAATTCCATTTGCCTGGGGCGGTCGTGTCTTGGGTTCCGTACCAGTGATCCCCTTGGTAGATGTACGTCGTTCCCGAGCTGCCGACGACCGGAATCGCCCACGTCACCTGCGTCATCCATGTCAACTTCCCCTGCGGCGCGATGTATCCGCGGTATGTCCAGGGTCCCGTGATGGCGGGCGCGGTCGAGTAGAAATTGTCGTTTGCGCGCCAACCGGTCTTCGACGATCCCATCCAATAGTACGTGCTGCCGGCTTTGAAGATGGTCGGCGCCTCGATTCCGCCGCTGGTACCGTTGACAGCGCCGTATTGCGTGGCTGACACCCAGCTATGACAGTCGCTCGAAAGCTTATAGACCCAGCCGCTCTCAGTGATCACGTAGGCATTGCTGCCATCGCTGAGAGTGGGGTTGACCCGATTTGGTGGACGGTTTCGCTACGCTGCTTTCTTCACTGAGTGTATCAGCTCGAATTCGATCGGGCTGTTGTAGTTGAGCGCCGAGTGGCGGCGATGGAGGTTGTAGAAGCCGT